>JAESGM010000371.1_pt1 | contig 48329 bp, 51 predicted proteins | sample 9269721 | NCBI WGS metagenome assembly JAESGM01 (sample SAMN15720920, study PRJNA650825) | algae metagenome | isolation source: Komarekiella atlantica HA4396-MV6 and co-occurring heterotrophs from... | place: USA: Theobald House, Kauai, HI | collected 2009-07-29
GCCGATCTTGTAGGACTTGCCGGTGTAATAGAGGATGCGCTCGGTCGTCGTCGTCTTGCCGGCATCGATGTGCGCCATGATGCCGATGTTGCGATAGCGGTCGAGCGGATGGCTGCGGGCCATGATCGTCGGTTCCTTAGGATGTGGGGAGCCGGACAGCCCGGCTCCCCCGCATATAGGTCGGGGTGGTTACCAGCGGTAGTGGCTGAACGCGCGGTTCGCTTCCGCCATGCGGTGCGTGTCTTCGCGCTTCTTCACTGCGTTGCCGCGGTTCTGGGCCGCGTCGAGCAGCTCGCCCGACAGGCGGCCGGCCATGGTCTTCTCGCTGCGCGCGCGCGCGGCGGTGATCAGCCAGCGGATCGCCAGCGCCTGGGCGCGCTCGACGCGCACCTCGACCGGCACCTGGTAGGTGGCGCCGCCGACGCGGCGGCTGCGGACCTCGATGCCCGGCTTCACATTGTTGAGCGCATCGTGGAACACGCCCAGCGGGTCGCGCTTGGCGCGCTGCTCGACCGTGTCGAGCGCACCATAGACGATCGACTCCGCGACGGACTTCTTGCCGTCGAGCATGACGCTGTTCATGAACTTGGAGAGAACCTGATCCCCGAACTTCGGATCAGGCAGGATTTCCCGCTTCTCGGGACGACGACGACGAGCCATTGATCTGTTCCTTCAAACTTCAGCCTGGGTGCCGGACGGGCCGGCGGCTTACTTCGGACGCTTCGCGCCGTACTTCGAACGCGACTGACGACGGTCCTTGACACCCTGGGTGTCGAGCACGCCGCGCAGCACGTGGTAGCGCACGCCGGGCAAGTCGCGCACACGCCCGCCGCGGATCAGCACCACCGAGTGCTCCTGCAGGTTGTGGCCTTCGCCCGGAATGTAGCTGATGACCTCGCGCTGGTTGGTCAGGCGGACCTTGGCCACCTTGCGCAGCGCCGAGTTCGGCTTCTTCGGCGTCGTCGTGTAGACGCGCGTGCAGACGCCCCGCTTCTGGGGGTTCTGCTCCATCGCAGGGACCTTGGACTTGGCCTTCTGCGGCTCGCGGCCCTTGCGGACCAGCTGGTTGATCGTCGGCATTGAAGCTCTTCACCTTATCTCAAGCGGTTACTTTGCTGGCGCCCGAACCATTCAAAACAAAAGAGCCGCGGTGGCCGAAGCCCCCTGGCCCTTCTTGCGCCAACAATGTTCAAGCTCACCCGCGCCTCCAGGGGCAGCGTCATGTCACCACCAGCCTCGCGAGCGTGGCGGGCCCTATAACGGGGGAGTCGCCGCCGGTCAACGGGCGCTTGCGCGCCGCGGCTCCAGCGGGTCGTTGGCACCCTCGGCGAGCATGCGCGCGCGCTCGCGATAGGCGCGCGCCAGCTCGCCATGCGCGTCGGCCGACGCCCGGTTGGTCGATTGCAGCGCGAGCCGTGCCTCTTCGCCGGCGCGGCGCGCCCAATATTCGTGCGGCGCTTCGTGCATCGGAACTCTACTCCCCCGGATCGCCGAGCGAGCGCCGGAGCGGTTCGACTCGGTTGTCCACAGCATAGCACGAAGCCTGTGGAAATCTCGACCCGGTCTGTCCTTTTCCGGCACAGTTCGTCGCAAACCGGACCGGCGCCCGGCCCCGCTTGCAAAAGCCCGGCAAGCCAGCCATCTGGCGCCCATGCTTTCTCAACGAACGCGGTATGCAATCCGTGCGTTGCTGCACCTCGCCGATCGCCATGGGGACGGCCCCGTGCAGTTGACCGAGATTGCGGGCGCGCAGAACATCCCCCCGAAGTTCCTGACCGTGATCCTGTCCGAAATGGGGCGCGCGGGGCTGGTCGGGACGCAGCGCGGCAAGGACGGCGGCTATTGGCTGGCCCGCCCGCCGCACGAGATCAGCTATGGCGACATCATCCGGCTGACCCGCGGCAGCCTCGCGCTCGTGCCCTGCGCGAGCCGCCTCGCCTACCAGCCCTGCGAGAATTGCGTGACGCAGGAACAGTGCCGGCTGCACTGGGTGATGCTCCAGGTCCGCGACGAGACCGCGCGCATCCTCGACACCATCCGCCTGTCCGATCCCGTCCCGATGGGCGCGCTCGCCGCGGCGGAGGCTTAAGGAGGAAGAGCTCCTCCCCATCGCGAGATGGGGAGGGGAACCGCGACGCGAAGCGGCGTGGTGGAGGGGCAACGATGCCGCCGCATGGCCCCTCCACCACCGGCTGCGCCGGCGGTCCCCCTCCCCGCGCTTGCGCGCAGGGAGGAGCGCTCCACTGCCCCCTGCCCCAATCGCCAGGATTTACACCCCGGTTCGTTTCGCTAAGGAACCGGGCATGAGCCTTCCGCCCCTGTTCGATCGCCTGCGGCTTCCCGTCATCGCGTCGCCGCTGTTCATCATCTCCGGACCCGAGCTGGTCATCGCGCAGTGCAAGGCGGGCGTCGTCGGCTCGTTCCCGGCGCTGAACGCACGGCCGCAGTCGATGCTCGACGAGTGGCTGCACCAGATCACCGAAGAGCTGGCGGCCTGGAACCGCGACAATCCCGAGCGGCCGGCGGCGCCGTTCGCGGTCAACCAGATCGTCCACAAGTCGAACGACCGGCTGGAGCAGGACCTGGTTACCTGCGCGAAATGGCAGGTGCCGATCGTCATCACCTCGCTGGGCGCGCGCGAGGATCTGAACACCGCGGTCCATGGCTGGGGCGGCATCACGCTCCACGACGTCATCAACGACCGCTTCGCGCGCAAGGCGATCGAGAAGGGCGCGGACGGGCTGATCCCGGTCGCCGCGGGCGCGGGCGGCCATGCCGGCACGCTGTCGCCATTCGCGCTGATGTCCGAGATCCGGACCTGGTTCGACGGCCCCGTCGCGCTGTCGGGCGCGATCGCGACCGGCCGCTCGGTGCTGGCCGCGCAGGCGACCGGTGCCGATCTTGCCTATATCGGCTCGGCCTTCATCGCGACCGCCGAGGCGCGCGCCGACGACGGCTACAAGACCGCAATCGTCGAGAGCGGCGCGGCCGACATCGTCTATTCGGATCTCTTCACCGGAGTGCACGGCAATTACCTGCGCTCGTCGATCGAGGCCGCCGGGCTCGACCCCGACAACCTGCCCAAGGGCGACCTCAAGACGATGAACTTCGGGAGCGGCGGCAACCAGGACAAGAAGGCCTGGCGCGACATCTGGGGATCGGGCCAGGGCATCGGCGCGGTGCAGAAGGTCGAGACCGTCGCCGAGCGGGTCGACACGCTCGAGCGCGAATATCGCGCGGCCTGGGCAGAGCTGCAGGGCAAGGTTCGGGGGTAGCCCCTCCACCACCGCTTCGCGGCGGTCCCCCTCCCCATCTTCGATGGGGAGGAGCTCGTTCTCGCTCCTCCCTGCGCGCAGCGTGGGGAGGGGGACCGCCGGGCGTCAGCCCGGGGGTGGAGGGGGAGCGGCGCCCTATGCCCCTCCACCACCGCTTCGCGGCGGTCCCCCTCCCCATCTTCGATGGGGAGGAGCTTGTCCTAGAACGCGCGTTCGATTTTGCGGATCAGGCCGAGCGCGGGGCTGAGTTCGCGGGGCTCGTACATGTCGCGATCGAGCTTCGCGATGCGCGCATAGAGGTCGCTGCTCGCCTCGATCAGGCCGATCGCGGCCTCGGGCAGCCGGGCATAGACGTCGGGCTCGCTTTCGGCGGCATAGCCGAGGCGACGGCTGTCGTTGGCCGGGTCCTCGCGGATCTCGCCAGCATCGATCGCCTTGCGGGTGAGCAGCCAGGCGATCACGTGCATCAGCCGCGTCGTCACCTTCAGCGATTCACACGAGAAGTTCACGCGCTCCAGCGGGGGCAGGCTCTCGCGCTCGGCGCGGCCGAAGACGTCGAAATAGCCGCGCGCCTCGTCGGCCAGCAGCATCGCTTCGGTGTAGAGACTGTTCACCAGCCGCGCCGTCATGCGGCGTTGCGTGTCCTTCGCGCCCATGGCGTCGGATTGCCACAGGGCCGGCCCGCGCGCCACGCGCAATCAGGGTAAACCGCGTCCTGCTTTGGGTCAGGCCGCCTCGCCCGGTCAGGCGATGATGTCGGGGATGAGTTGGTCTTCCAGCACCGCGATCTCGTCGCGCAGGCGCAGCTTGCGGCGCTTGAGGCGGACGAGCTGCAGCTGGTCGATATGGGCGGCGCCGATCAGGGCGGTGATCGAATCGTCGAGGTCGCGATGCTCGACCCGGAGCACCGCGAGCCGCTGACGAACCTCCTCCTCGCTCATCGTCGATCCTCCCTCGCCCGCCTGCCGCGTCTAGGCCGAGCCGCGGCGCGCCTCAAGCCGTCCGTCGCACGCGGAGCAGCGATTTGTCGCAGGCGCCGGAGAAAGCGGGAGACACCCCGGGGGAGTCGTGATTTAATCCACAGACCCAAGGCGAACGATAGGAGTGTATCGCAATGGACAACATGCATCTGGCCGCCCTCGAAGCCAAGCATGCCGGGCTGGAAGCCCGGATTGTCAGCGAACTTCAACGTCCTGCGCCGAACGAGTCCGCCCTTGCGAGCCTGAAGAAGCAAAAGCTCAAGCTGAAGGACATGATCGCGCGCGGCTGATCCGACGCGACTCGGGGGCCCGGCTCAGTCGCGCCGGGTCTTCGGCTCGACGCGGGCGGCCTCGGTCAACTTCCGTTCCGTGACGATGATCGGCCGGGTGAAGGCGGGAGCCTGGCCGGCGTCGCCCGACCTGCGCCGCGCGCGGCCCGGGTCGATCTCGACCGCGAACGAGATCCCGACGCGCCCGGCCTGCGCCCAGGCGACCTCGCCCGGCACCTGTCCGACGCCGCGGATCTCGGCGCGCACCATGGTGCCCGGAGTCAGGGCTGCCGGCGTGTCGATCATCATGCCGCCGGTCGAGAGGTTGCGCACCCGCGCGGTCACCTCGCGGCCGTCGTCGCAGACCAGGTTTGCGGCCAGAAAGAAATTGAGCCGCGTCGCGGCGCGATCGCGCGCGCCTGCCCTGCCGTCGTCCATTGAGAGTGCGTCCCGAAGTCAGTCCTGGGCGGGCTGGCTGTTACCGTCCCGCACCCGCAAGACTAGGCCGCACCTCTTAACGGAAAACTGCTAAACTATTCGTCCCGCGAGACTTTTTCCTGCCGCTCGTGGCGCTCCTGCGCTTCCACGGTCATCGTCGCGATCGGCCGTGCCTCGAGCCGGGCGAGCGAGATCGGCTCGCCGGTCACCTCGCAATAGCCATATTCGCCCTCGTCGATCCGGCGCAGCGCGGCGTCGATCTTTGAGATCAGTTTGCGCTGGCGATCGCGGGTCCGCAATTCGATCGACCAGTCGGTCTCGCTCGACGCGCGGTCGGTGACATCGGGCTCGCGCAGCGATTCGGATTGGAGATGCTGGAGCGTCCCCGCCGCCTCGCGCAGGATGTCGTCTTTCCAGCCCAGCAATTTCTTCCGGAAATATTCGAGCTGTCGCGGGTTCATAAAAGGCTCGTCAGAAGACGGCCGATAATCGTCGTCGTTCACAGGCGCCGGCGTTTTGCCGGGTTCGTCCACGCTACTTACCGCCGTCGCCATAGTCTCTCTCCGCTCCAAGTCGCGGCCCAACTATGCTGCCGGGTCCACGCCCATCTGCCCGCTGCGCCTATACAAGCGGCCCGATAGCCGCACAAGCGGCGGAATCAGAAGTCCACAAGCTTTTGGCGCGGCGGGCGGAGAATGGCCGCAAATGCCTGAACGAAAACCGAACCTCCCGGCGTCAGGCGGCGATGCGCGCCTGTGGACGAAAGGGGATGATGCGCGCGGTGGGCGCTCCGGGCGGACGATCGAGCGTCCGGCACTGGGCGCGGCGGGCCTCTTCGATCTGGCGGGTATAGGCGGACGCGATCTCGAGATGGGCATCGCGCAGCTCGGGCGACGCGGCCTCCAGCGCGAGCCGGCGATGCTCGGCCAGCTCGCGCGCGAGTTCGAGCAATTGCGTCAGATGCGCGCCGAGCGCCCGGGTGAGGTCGAGCCCGAGCGCAAGCCGGACATGCTGCACGGCCAGAACATGGATGTTGCCGTCGATCGCCGCCATGTCGCACCTCCACTCCGAACCTGCCCTATGTCGGGCGAGCCGGGGCGGAGACGCAACGCGGTAAAACTACCAATGGTAGGGGTGCGTAAGGGAAACGACCTAAGCCGATCAATTGTCCGAGATGATCTTCTCGATCTGCTCGACCGGGTGGTTGGTCAGGTCCTTGGCGATCTCGCCGATCAGCCGCGCCTCGACCTCCTTGTGATAGTGGCGGCGCAGATCGCCCAGCGTCGACGGCGGCGCGATGATCAGCAGCCGCTCGAAGTCGCCGCTCAGCGCGCGCGACTTGAGCATCTCGGCCGCGTCCTCGGCGAAGCGCGTTTCCTCGAGGGTGTGGAAATCGGTGTCGGAATAGGCGCTGCGCCCGCCGGTCCGCCCACCCGTCGCGCCGCTCGAAAAGGTGCGGCCCGGTGCGTCGGACGCCTGGTCCGAGGTCTTGGGATTCTTCTGCTCGGACGCCGTCACGACCTGGAGATTGGGATGGGCCTGGTCGCCCTCGTTCCGAAAGAACAGCATCTTGCGGCCGTCGGCGACCAGCACGTAGCTGTCATGGGGAAGTTCCATTCGATCCTCCTGTGTGTCGCGCCCTGAACGCCCGCCCGCGGCCGGGGTTGCGTGGCGGAAAGCCCGCCGCCATAGCCGGCGACATGCACGACATTCGGACGATCAGGGACAATCCGGAGGCTTTCGACGCCGGCCTCGCGCGGCGCGGCGTCGCCCCGCAGGCGCGCGGCCTGCTGGCGCTCGACGAGCGTCGCCGCGCGGCGGCGACCGCGCTCCAGGCCGCGCTCGCACGGCGCAACGAGGCGTCGAAGGCGATCGGCGCGGCGAAGGCACAGAAGCGCGAGGACGAGGCGCAGGCCCTGCTGTCGGAAGTGTCGGCGCTGAAGGAGAAGGTGCCCGCGCTCGAAGCCGAGGAGCGCGACAGCGACCAGGCGCTGGCCGACGCGCTTGCCGGGCTTCCCAACCTGCCCGCCGCCGACGTGCCCGAGGGCGCGGACGAAAGCGGCAATGTCGAGATCGCGCGCCGGGGCGAGCCGCGCCAGGGCGATTTCGCCGAGCATCCCGACTTCGCCGGTCCGCTCGGGCTCGACTTCGAGAGCGCGGCGGCGATCGCGGGCGCGCGCTTCGCGGTGCTGAAAGGCGGCATGGCCCGGCTGCACCGCGCGCTCGGCCAGTTCATGATCGACCGCAACACGCGCGACTGGGGCTATGTCGAGGTCAATCCGCCGCTGATGGTGCGCGACGCCGCCGCGTTCGGCACCACCCAGCTGCCGAAGTTCGCCGAGGACCTGTTCCAGACGACGGACGGCCGCTGGCTGATCCCGACGGCCGAGGTGAGCCTGACCAACCTTGTCCGCGAGCAGATCCTGGACCTGTCCGCCCTCCCGTTGCGCTTCACCGCGCTCACTCCCTGTTTCCGTGCCGAGGCGGGGGCGGCGGGGCGCGACACCAAGGGGCTGATCCGCCAGCACCAGTTCGAGAAGGTCGAGCTCGTCTCGATCACGGCGCCCGAGGCGTCGGAGGAGGAGCATGAGCGGATGACCCGCGTCGCCGAAAGCGTGCTCGAGGCGCTCGAGCTGCCCTATCGGCGGATGCTGCTGTGCGCCGGCGACATGGGCTTTGCCGCGCGCAAGACGTTCGACCTCGAGGTCTGGCTTCCCGGCCAGGCCCGCTATCGCGAGATTTCGAGCTGCTCCGACTGCGGCGACTTCCAGGCGCGGCGGATGAATGCGCGCTTCCGGCGCGAGGGCGGCAAGCCCGAGTTCGTGCACACGCTCAACGGATCGGCGTTGGCGGTGGGGCGGACGCTGGTCGCGGTGCTCGAGACCTATCAGCAGGCCGACGGCTCGGTGCGCGTGCCGGCGGTGCTCGCGCCCTATATGGGCGGGCTCGACGTGCTGGAGCCCGCCTGATGCGCATCCTGCTCACCAACGACGACGGCGTGAACGCGACCGGGCTCAAGGTGCTCGAGGCGATCGCGCGCACGCTGTCGGACGACATCTGGGTGGTCGCGCCCGCCGACGAGCAGTCGGGCGCCGGCCATTCGCTGACGCTGACTCGCCCGCTCCGGCTGCGCCAGCTCGACACGCGGCGCTTCTGCGTCACCGGCACGCCGACCGACGCGGTGATGATGGCGCTCGCCAAGGTGATGAAGGACGCGAAGCCCGACCTGATCCTGTCGGGCGTCAATCGCGGCGCGAACCTGGCCGAGGACGTCACCTATTCGGGCACGGTCTCCGCGGCGATGGAAGGCGCGCTGGCCGGGGTGCGCTCGATCGCGCTCAGCCAGGTTTATGCGAAGGAAGGCCTGGGCGACGACGTGCCGTTCGGCGCGGCGCAGGCCTGGGGCGCGAAGGTGCTCGCGCCGCTGCTCGAGCTCGACCTGCCGCCGCGCACGCTGGTCAACGTCAACTTCCCCGCCCTGCCGGCGGAGCAGGTCAAGGGCGTCCGCGTCGTCGCGCAGGGGTTTCGCGACTATGGCCGGCTGCGCATCGTCTCCAACCGTGATCCGCGCGGCTATGAATATCACTGGTTCGGGCTTGCCCCGACGATCGAGACGCCGGCGCATGCCACGGACCTCGAAGCGGTCGGCGATGGTTTCATCGCGGTGACGCCGCTCCAGCTCGACCTCACCCACCGCGAGTCGCTCGCGGCGCTGTCCGCCGCCTACGCCTGATGGCCGCGCCGCCGCTCCGTCCGATGACGCTGCGGCGGGCGTCGACCACGCCGGTCTGGGTGCAGGTCGGCTGGCGCGTGCTGCTGGTGCTCGGGCTGATCGGGCTCGCGGTCGGCGTCCACTGGCTCGACCGCGACGGGCTCCGCGACAGCGCGGGCGGCGAGATCAGCCTGATCGACATCCTCTATTTCACGATGATCTCGGTCACCACGACGGGCTATGGCGACATCGTGCCGGTGACCGAGCAGGCGCGGCTGTTCGACGCCTTCGTGGTGACGCCGATCCGCGTGTTCGTGGTGATGATCTTCTTCGGCACCGCCTACACCTTCCTTATCCGCCGCACCTGGGACAAATGGCGTATGCGCATCATCCAGCGCCGGTTGACCGGCCATGTCGTCGTCGCCGGATTCGGCACCACCGGTCGCGAGGCGGCCGAAGAGCTGATGGCGCGCGGCACTCCCGCCGAGCAGATCGTGGTGATCGACTGCCTGGCCGAGCCGATCGCCCTTGCCGAGCAGCTCGGCTGCACCGTGCTGCAGGGCGACGCCACGCGCGACGCGTCGCTGGAGGCGGCGCGCATCGCCACGGCGTCGGCGCTGGTCGTCGCGGCGGGGCGGGACGACACCTCGATCCTGATCACGCTCACCGCCCGCCACCTCGCGCCGGGGCTGCGGATCAGCACGACCGTGCTCGCCGAGGACAATGAGCTGCTCGCCCGCCAGGCCGGCGCGACGACGGTCGTCAACCCGGTCAGCTTCGCCGGGCTGCTGCTCGCCGGGTCGTGCTCGGGCACCCATGCGACCGAGTATCTGACCGATCTCGCCAGCGCCGCGGGACGCGTGCAGCTGAAGGAGCGGCTGGTGCGGCCCGACGAGACCGGCAAGCCGCTCGCGACGCTGGCGACCGGGCTTGGCGTGCGCATCTTCCGCGACGGCAAGGGCTATGGCTTCTGGGAGCCGGAGGCGGCCGCGCTCAAGCCGGGCGACGTGGTCGTCGAGATCGTGCCGGCGGGCCTGACGACCTAGTCGCCGCCGCAGCCGCCGCCGCAGCCGCCCGCATCGCCGGCTCCGTCGCCGTCGCCGTCGCGGCCGGTGTCGAACGCGTAGCTGCCCCCGACGCCGCCGTCGCCGCCATCGCCGCCTTCCCGCTTGCGCGCCGGCCGCCGCGACAGCCCGACGATCAGCAGGAACGCGCCCACGCCGAGCGCGACGAGCGGCAGCGCCGCGCCCGCGGCGAGCGCGTCGGCGCAGGCCACCAGCGGCAGCGCGAGGCCGAGGCCGAGCCCGGCGCGGAGCGCGCGCCGCGGCACCACCAGCACCTGCTCGGCATCCACCCGCCGCCACCGCCCCGAAAAGCGCGTCGTCGGGTCCGGCCAGATATCGGCCGGGGGCGGCGCGCCGAAGGTCTCTGCATAGAGGGCGAGCGTGTCCGCATATTGGGCGCGGTAGCGGCGCGCCTCCGCCCCGCCCCCGGCGCTCGGGCCGTGGTGCAGCGGCCGGCCGAGCACCTGCCCGCACAGCACGTCCCAGTAATGGCGGCTATAGCCGAGGTGCAGGTGCCAGGCCTGGTCGACCGCGTCGGACGGCGTCACGTCCCGCCCCGCGGTCGCGGCCAGATAGAGAAAGCGCCGATATTCGGCATCGACCTTGGCCGCGAAGGCGCGGCTCCAGCCATTTTCCTCCGCCAGCCGACTCCCGAAGGTCCGCTTGGCGCCGGCAGGCTCGATCCGCATCTGCGCGATCGCCTGCCACAGGGTGCAAGTTTCCATGCACCTTCTCTACTACACCGATTGAGTTACCGATTGATGACGGGCCGACTCGCACGCACTGGTCAAACGACGCCGGACGCACTATGTCGCGCGCCTTCCCATGGCTACCATCCTCCCCACCCCGCCCAAGGTCGGCATGGTCTCGCTCGGCTGCCCCAAGGCGCTGGTCGACAGCGAGCGCATCCTGACCAAGCTGCGCGCCGACGGCTACCAGCTCTCGCCGTCCTACGAGGACGCGGACGTGGTGCTGGTCAACACCTGCGGCTTCCTCGACAGCGCGAAGGAGGAGAGCCTGGAGGCGATCGGCGAGGCGATCGCCGAAAACGGCCGCGTGATCGTCACCGGCTGCATGGGGAACGAAGCCGAGGTGATCCGCGCGCGCTTCCCCGACGTGCTCGCAATCACCGGACCGCACCAGTATGAGGCCGTGGTCGGCGCGGTGCACGAGGCGGCGCCGCCCGTCCCCTCGCCGTTCGTCGACCTGGTGCCCGAGGCCGGGCTGAAGCTCACCCCGCGCCACTACAGCTATCTGAAGATTTCCGAGGGCTGCAACCATCGCTGCGCCTTCTGCATCATCCCTTCGATCCGCGGCGACCTGGTCAGCCGGCGGCCGGATGCGATCCTGCGCGAGGCCGAGAAGCTGGTCGCCGCGGGCACGCGCGAGTTGCTCGTCATCAGCCAGGACACGTCGGCCTATGGCGTCGACCTGCGCCACGCCGCCTGGCCGTGGAAGGGCGGCGAGGTGCGCGCGCACATGACCGACCTCGCCCGCGAGCTGGGCCGGCTCGGAGCCTGGGTGCGGCTGCACTACGTCTATCCCTATCCGCACGTGTCGGACGTCATTCCGCTGATGGCCGAGGGGCTGATTTCGCCCTATCTCGACATCCCCTTCCAGCATGCCGCGCCCAAGGTGCTGAAGGCGATGAAGCGCCCCGCCAACGATGCCAAGGTGCTCGAGCGGATCAAGTCGTGGCGGGCGATCTGCCCCGACCTCGCGATCCGCTCCAGCTTCGTCGTCGGCTTTCCGGGCGAGACCGAGGACGATTTCCAGTATCTGCTCGACTGGCTGGACGAGGCCCAGCTCGACCGGGTCGGCGCGTTCCGCTTCGAGCCGGTGCAGGGCGCGGCGGCGAACGCGCTGCCCGACCATGTGCCCGAAGCGGTCAAGGAAGAGCGCTACGCCCGCATCATGGCGAAGACCGCCGCCATTTCGGCCGCGAAGCTGGCCGCCAAGGTCGGCCGCACGCTCGACGTGATCGTCGACGACGTGGACGACGAGGGCGGCGCCACCGGCCGCAGCCAGGCCGACGCGCCCGAGATCGACGGCAATGTGCTGCTGCGCGATTCCGGCCATTTGCGGCCGGGCGACATCGTGTCGGTGCACGTCGAGGACGCCGACGAACACGACCTGTTCGGCGTGCCGGTCGGGGCGGCGCGCTAGGGACCGTTCGACGGCATCGTTGCCCCTCCACCACCGCTTCGCGGTGGTCCCCCTCCCCATCCTTGATGGGGAGGAGCTCTCCTTTTGCTCCTCCCTGCGCTTGCGCGGGGAGGGGGACCGCCGGCGCAGCCGGTGGTGGAGGGGTGGCTATTCCCGGCATCTTTGCCCCTCCACCACCGCTTCGCGGTGGTCCCCCTCCCCATCTTTGATGGGGAGGAGCTCTCCTTTTGCGCTTCCCTGCGCTTGCGCGGGGTGGGGCGGCCCCTCTTGCCTCCCCCGCCCCGTCGGCTAGGCATCGGCGATGACCGACTTCGCCTCGCTTCTCCTCCCCGATCGCGGCCAGGCCGCGCGGGGCATCGTGCTGGTCGACAGGGCCGGCTTCGACGACTGGCTGAAGGCGCTGCCGCCCCGCGCCAAGGCGGCGGTCGGCGCGGCGCGTTTCGCGGCGAAGCCGGGCGAGGTGGTCGTGCTGCCGGGCGAAGCGGCGGACGACTGGTCGGTCGCGGCAGCGGTCGAGGCGGAGGGCGAACGGGGCCCGTGGGACCTCGCGCGTGCGGCCGAAAGCCTGCCCGAAGGCGTTTACCGGCTGGACGGCCGGCCGGGCGCAGCGGCGCTGGGCTGGCTTCTCGCCCAACACCGGTTCGAGCGTTACCGGAAGGCCGAGAACCCGGCCGGCGCCCGCATTCTCCTGTCCGCCGACGCCGCGCAGGTCGACGAGACGGTGCGGCTGGCCGAGGCGGTCGCGCTGGTGCGCGATCTGGTCAACACGCCGACCGAGGATCTCGGCCCCGTCGAGCTGGAGCGCGCGGCCGAGGCGGTGGCGACTGAGGCCGGGGTGGCGCTGCGCGTCACCAGCGGCGACGCGCTCGCCACCGACTATCCGATGATCCACGCCGTCGGCCGCGCCGCCGCGCGCAACCGCGCGCCGCGGCTGATCGAGCTCGAATGGGGGAACCCGGCGCATCCGCGCATCGCGATCATCGGCAAGGGCGTGTGCTTCGACACGGGCGGGCTCGACATCAAGCCGGCGTCGGGCATGCGGCTGATGAAGAAGGACATGGGCGGCGCCGCCCATGCGCTGGGGCTGGCGCGACTGGTGATCGGCGCGCGGCTGCCCGTCCGCCTCCATCTGCTGATCCCCGCGGTCGAGAACAGCATCTCGGCCGAAGCGATCCGGCCCGGCGACGTGCTGCGCAGCCGCAAGGGCCTGACCGTCGAAGTCAGCAACACCGATGCCGAAGGACGGCTGATCCTCGCCGACGCGCTGACCCGCGCGCAGGAGGACAAGCCGGAGCTGATGATCGACTTCGCGACGCTGACCGGGGCCGCCCGCGTGGCGCTGGGGCCCGACCTTCCCGCCACTTTCGTCAACGAGGATCGCCTCGCCGACGAACTGCTCGCCGGGGGCGCGGCCGAGCAGGACCCGCTGTGGCGGATGCCGCTCTGGGCGGGCTATGACGAGATGCTCCGCTCGGACATCGCCGACCTCGACAATGCCCCCGAAGGCGGCTTTGCCGGCGCGATCACCGCCGCGCTTTTCCTCGCCCGGTTCGTCGACAAGACCGTGCCCTGGGCGCATCTCGACACCTTCGCGTGGCGGCCTTCGCCACGGCCGGGACGGCCCAAGGGCGGCGAGGCGCTTGGCCTCCGCGCGGCCTGGGCGATGCTCCGCAAACGCTATCCTCAATAGTCATCGTGTAAATTTCGGTGACGTCAAAGAAACCGTCGCCTAGGCCACGCGTTCGTTCCGCCAAGTAGACAGCCATCCGATCGCCACCAGCAGATGCGCCGGATGGCGGAGGAGAATGTCCCGTGGCGGAAAACGGCCTGCAATCCTGGATGCGTACCCTGCTCGCTTATGTGCGATCGGGGGATCCGGACCTTACCAACCGGCAAATGGCTTTGTTGCTGCTCGTCTATCTGAAGCCGGGCCCGCATACGGTGCGCGGCCTTGCCAAGGCGCTCAACGTGTCGAAGCCCGTCGTCACCCGCGCCTTGAACCGCCTGGGGGCGCTCGGATATCTGCGCCGCCAGCGCGACGATGCGGACCGCCGCAACATCTTCGTCGCGCCGACGCAGGAAGGCGCCGACTTCCTCGAGCACTTCAAGTCGCTCATCGGCAATGGCGGCAACGGCACCGAGAGCAAGCGCACGTCGCGCTCGGAACCCCGCGAAGTCGCCCACGCCTGATCCGCGCGGGGCTGGCACCGCGCCCGACTCTGGTGCATGCGCTCGCGCACCAGAGACAGGCGGGCGGCTTCAAGTGACTCAGAATGTGTTCATCGATGGCGGTCACGGGACCACCGGGATCGAGATCGCCGAGCGGCTCGCCGGACGCAGCGATGTCGCGCTGATCACGATCCCCGTCGAGCAGCGCCGCGATCCCGCCGTGCGGCGCGCCGCGCTGAACGATGCGGATGCGGTGATCCTGTGCCTGCCCGACGATGCCGCGCGCGAGGCAGTCGAGCTGATCGCGAACGACCGCACCCGCGTCATCGATGCATCGACTGCGCATCGCGTGTCGCCGGGCTGGGTCTATGGCTTTCCGGAAATCGGGCTGCGCGCGCGACTGGCCGGCGCGCGGCGGATCAGCAATCCCGGCTGCTACCCGACCGGCTTCCTGGCGCTGGTGAAGCCGCTGGTCGAGGCGGGGCTGGTCGCGCGCGACCTGCCGCTCACCGTCAACGCCGTCTCGGGCTATTCGGGCGGCGGGAAGGCGATGATCGCGGCATTCGAGGATGCCGCCGCGTTCGACGCGACGGACACCGCCTTCCGGATCTATGGCCTGAGGCTTGCCCACAAGCATGTCGCCGAGATGCAGCAGCATGCCGGCCTGACGCACCCGCCCCTGTTCGCGCCGGCGGTGGCGCGCAGCTATCGCGGGATGGTCGTCGAAGTCCCGCTGCCCGTCGCGCCGCCCCTCGACGAGCTGCGCGCGGCGCTCGCCGATGCCTATCGCGGGAGCAGGCTGGTCTCGGTCGCCGATGCGGGGGAGACGGACGGCCTGTCGCTGCTCACCCTCGAGCGCACGGCGGGCACCGACCGGCTGGAGCTGTTCGTGTTCGGCAACGACGACCGGCGCCAGGCGCGACTGGTGGCCTCGCTCGACAATCTCGGCAAGGGCGCGTCGGGCGCGGCGGTGCAGAACCTGAACCTCGCGCTGGGGCTCGACGAACATGAAGGGCTGCGGCTCGGCTGAGCCGGGCTACATCTCGCCCCGCGATCGACGCAGCGCGTACCAGCGCGCGACGTTGCGATTATGCTCTTCGAGCGTCGCGGCGAAGACGTGCCCGCCCTTGCCGTCGGCGACGAAGTAGAGCGCGTCGGTTGCCGCCGGGTCGAGCGCCGCGGCGATCGCGGCGCGCCCGGGATTGGCGATCGGGCCGACCGGCAGGCCGGGCTCGGCATAGGTGTTGTAGCCGTTCCGCGCCTGCAGCTCGGAGCGGAGGATGCGCCGCCCGAGCGGCTTGCCCTTGGTGACCGGGTAGATGACGGTCGGATCGGCCTGCAGCGGCATGCCCTGGCGCAGGCGGTTGGAATAGACGCCGGCGACCATGCGGCGCTCGGCGGCGACCCCGGTCTCCTTTTCGACGATCGAGGCGAGGATGATCGCCTCGCGCGGCGACGCGACGACGGTGGTCGGCTTGCGCGCGGCCCAGAGCTCGGCGAGCGTCCGGGTCATCGCCTTTTCCATCCGTGCGATCACGGCCGCGCGCGGCTCGCCACGCTGGTAGCTGTAGCTGTCGGGAAGGACGCTGCCCTCGGCGGGCGTGTCGACCCGGCCGGTCAGCAGCGGCACCGCCATCAGCTTTTCCGCGACCAGGATCGACGGCGTCCCTTCGGGCACCGTGAAGAAGCGCTGGAGCGTCTTGCCCGACTGGAGCGTCGCGAGCACGGTGCGCGGGCTGGCGCCCGCCGGCACTTCATATTCGCCGGCGCGGATGATGCCCGCGTCGCCGAACAGCTTCACGAACAGCAGGAACTGGCGCGCCGAGCGGATCGCGCCCGATTCCTCGAGTTCGCGCGCGGTGCCGGTCAGGCTCGCGCCCTCGGGCACCAGGACCGCGACGGGTTTGCGCGCCGGGCCCGGCCCGACCCAGAGCCAGCCGATGACGGCGCCGGCGGCGAGCAGCGCCAGCAGGCCGAGGATCAGGACTCGACGAAAGGCCCCCGACCGCTTGCGACGGCGGCGCGCCATCGGCTCAGACCGCCTTCAGCACCAGGCTGGCGTTGGTGCCGCCGAAGCCGAAGCTGTTGTTGAGCACGGCCTTGACCCGACGCTCCTTCGCCTTGTGCGGGACGAGGTCGACGCCTGCGCAATTGTCGCTGGGATTGTCGAGGTTGAGCGTTGGCGGCACGATCTGGTCGCGCATCGCGAGGATGCAGAAGATCGTCTCCACCGCCCCGGCGCCGCCGAGCAGGTGGCCGATCGCCGACTTAGTCGAGCTCATCGACATCGTCTCGATCGCGGTGCCGAACAGCCGGCGGACCGCGTTCAGCTCCAGCTCGTCGCCGAGCGGGGTCGAGGTGCCGTGCGCGTTCACATAGTCGATGTCGGCGAGCGTCAGGCCCGACTTGCGCATCGCCATTTCCATCGCGCGGAAAGCGCCCGAGCCCTCGGGATGCGGCGCGGTGACGTGATAGGCGTCGCCTGACAGGCCGTAGCCGAGCACTTCGGCGTAGATCTTCGCGCCGCGCGCCTTGGCCCGCTCATATTCCTCGAGCACGACGACGCCCGCGCCCTCGCCCATGACGAAGCCGTCGCGGTCCTTGTCGTAGGGGCGAGAGCCCTTTTCGGGCGTGTCGTTGAAGTTGGTCGACAGCGCGCGCGCCTGGGCGAAGCCGGCGATGCCGATCGGGCAGATCGCCGCCTCGGAGCCGCCCGCCAGCATCACGTCGGCATCGTCGAGCGCGATCATCCGCGCGGCGTCGCCGATCGAGTGCGCGCCGGTCGAGCAGGCCGTGACGACGGCGTGGTTGGGACCCATCAGGCCGTATTTGATCGAGACCTGGCCCGAGATGAGGTTGATCAGCCGGCCGTGCACGAAGTGCGGGCTCACCCGCCGCGGGCCCTTGTGCTCGAGCACGAGCGACTCGCTCTCGATGCCCGGCAGGCCGCCGATGCCCGAGCCGATCGAGCAGCCGGCGCGCAGCCGCTGTTCCTCGGTCATGTCGGTCAGGCCGGCATCCTCGATCGCCTGGCCCGCGGCGTCGATGCCGAAGACGATGAACGGATCGACCTGGCGCTGGACCTTGTGGTCGACTCGCGTGTTGGCGTCGAAGCCCCATTCATGGTCGGCGGGCTTCACCTCGCACGCGATCTTGCAGGCATAGTCGGTCGGGTCGAAATGGGTGATCCGACCGGCGCCCGAGCGCGACGCGATGATGTTGGCCCAGCTCGTCTCGACGCTGCCGCCGAGCGGCGTGACGAGGCCCAGACCGGTGACGACGACACGGCGCATTCTACTCTCCGTCCTTCAAGCGAAACGGCCCCCCGCCCCGCGAGGGCCGGAGAGCCGTCTTCAACCTGCTCGGCAGGCGCGGCGAAGCGGCAAACGCTCCGCCGGCCGATCAGCCCTTGTTGCTGTCGATATAGTTGATCGCGTCCTTGACGGTCGTGATCTTCTCGGCGGCGTCATCGGGGATCTCGACACCGAACTCCTCTTCGAACGCCATGACCAGCTCGACGATATCGAGACTGTCGGCGCCCAGATCGTCGATGAAGCTGGCGTCCTCGGTGACCTTGTCAGCCTCGACGCCGAGATGTTCGACGACGATCTTCTTAACGCGGTCGGCAGTCTCGCTCATGGAGTATCCTTCTCGAGTGGCTAGATTGTCCCTGCACCTAATCCCCGCATGAATGGCTGGCAAGCCCCGCGCGGCGCACAAGCCGCTTCTCGCCGCGCGCAACGGGGCTTAAGGCGCGCTGAATGGAGACGAGCGACCTGAAGGCCGAGCTGCGCGCCGCCGTCCGCGAGACTCGCGACACGTGGGTCGCGGGTCTGCCGGAAGCGGCGCGGGCGCTTGCCTTTCGCGCCGCGCCGACGCCGCTCCGCGCGCTGTTCGCGCCCGGCCGCGTGATCGCGGGCTATGTCGCGATCGGCAGCGAGGCCGATCCCGCGCGCCTGCTCGCGCAGGCAGCCGAGGCGGGCGCCACCCTCGCCTTGCCCTATGTCGAGCGACGGAGCGTGCCGATGCGGTTTCTGCGCTGGGCGCCGGGCGAAGCGCTGGTGCGCGGGCAGATGGGGCTGCGCCAGCCCGATCCCGCGCGCGCCGACGAAGTGGCGCCGGACCTGTTCCTGGCGCCGCTGCTCGCCTTCGACCGCCGCGGTCACCGGCTCGGCCAGGGCGCCGGCTATTACGACCGTGCCTTCGCCCGCTACACCGACGCCTTGCGCATCGGCCTCGCCTGGAGTTGCCAGGAAGTCGACGCCGTGCCCGACGACCCCTGGGACGAGCCGCTCCACGCCATCGTCACCGAGAAGGAATGGATCGCATGATGAACCCGAGCACGCGCAGCACCCTCGGCATGCTCGGGCTGCTGGCGCTGATCGCCGTCTGGGCGGTCATCGTCGCGAGCTGCTCGAGCCTGATCGGGCAGCTCTGGTGGCCTTTCCAGGCCGTGATCTACGTCGTCGCCGGGATCGTCTGGATCTTCCCGGCGATGCCGCTCATGCGCTGGATCCAGACGGGTCGCTGGCGCTGACCGGCTGCGCCGGGCGCTTGAGGCGCAGCGGCGGTTCCGGGTTGATCGTCTCGCGGCCCCAGAAGTCCCCGCCCCACAGGGCGTCGGCGGCATGCTGCAGCGACACGGGATAGGTCTCGAACGCGCGATCCGCGCGGACGGGGGTGGAAGCCATTGTCAGTCTCCCGCGCCGCGCGCCCGGGAGGGGCCGGGCGGGCGCGTTCCTTGTTCATGATGCTAATGTAGAGGGTTCAGGCCGACCGCGGACAACAACAGGTCCGGCCGGGCTGGCGGGGCGCTCGCATTCGGACCTGACGCATCATGACCTCCTTGGCGAGGGACATGGGGGCGACCCCCATGCGCTTTAGCCTTTGGTGACGCGGGGCAAGCTGACCATCAAAAGCCGCGGGCCCGGGACGGGCCACGACTGCAGATAGGTGCCAGCGCCGAACGGGCCAAGGCAGCAAGCTTTGCCGCCTTGAAAGCCGAGCTATCGGAGGGGACGAACGGTGCCATGACCGTTCGAAAATGGCGCGAGTGACGGGGCTCGAACCCGCGACCTCCGGCGTGACAGGCCGGCGCTCTAACCGACTGAGCTACACCCGCGCTTCGGTTGAGGGGCGCCGGTTAAGGGAGGCGCTCCGGCCTGTCAACACGCTTTTCCGGCCCGGCTCACAAAGCATCGTCCTCGTCGGCGCCGCCCGAAACCAGCGTGCCTTCCTCGAACAGAAAGCCGGCGATGTCGGGCTTGCCCGCCGCGCCGACGACGGTCTGGATGATGATCAGCAGCGGCACGGCGAGCAGCGCGCCGGCGGTTCCCCACACCCAGCCCCAGAAGCTGAGCGAGACGAGGATGAGCAGCGGGTTGATCGTCAGGCGGCGACCGAGCACCGTCGGCGTGACGATGTTGGCCTCGATCAGGTGCAGGCCGACGAGGATGGTCGCCGGCAGCAGCGCGATCCAGATGTCCGAGAAGGTCATCAGCCCGCCCAGCGCGAGCAGCACCGCGGCGAGGATCGGTCCGATATAGGGGACGTAGTTGAGGAGCGCGACGATGCCGCCCCACATCAGAGGCGAGGGCATGCCGATCAGCCACAAGGCCGTCGCGACGAGCAGCCCGAGGGCCACGTTGATGAAGGTGATCGTGCCCAGATAGGCCGAGGTCGAATCGACGACGTTCTGGATCACGCGCGCGGTGGCGAGCGCGCCGCCGAAGCTGCCGCGGCTGGTGATCGTCCGCTCGCGGAGCCGCGTCCAGCCCGACAGGAAGAAATAGATGACGAGAATCGCGAAGAAGAGCTGGATCGCCGCGTGCGGGGCCGAGGACACATAGTCCATCAGCGAGCTCGGCGCCGAGACCGCCGAAGCCTGCGCCGCCGCGACCGGCCCGCGCGCGAGCATCTGGACGGTGTCGTCGACGAATCTCTGCAGGTTCGAGTAGAAGTCGATCAGCGGCGCGAGGTTCGCCTGGATCTGCGGGATGCGCTCGGGCAGCGCCTGGAACCATTCGGTCGCGGGCACGACGATCGAGGCGAGCGCCGCATTGGCGATGCTGAGGAAGACGAGCAGGCAGATGAACGCCGCCAGCCCGCTCGGCACGCGCCGCCGCTCCAGCCATTCGAGCAGCGGCACGAGCGCGATCGCGATGACCATCGCCGCGGTGACGGGCAGGAAGAACTCCGCCCCGGCGCGCAGCGCGAAGGGCAGCGCGAGCAGCAGCCCGATGCCGGCGATCAGCGTCAGCCCGGCGAGCAGCCGGACGCGCTGCCGCTCGACCAACGGGTCGGCGACCCGCCGCACCCGGTCGAGCTGGGCAATGCCCCGCTCGTCCCGCTCCACCCGCTCCGATTGTTCCGCGCGCATGGCCGCGTTATGCGCCGAAAAAGGGCCGCTCGCCAGAGACGTGGCGAGAAGATTGGGAGGGTGACCGGTGGGCGATCTGATCCTGGTGCTGGACGAGGGCACGACCTCGACCCGCGCGATGCTGTTCGCGCCCGACGGCGCCTGCGTCGGCACCGCCCAGCGCGAGCTCACCCAGCATTACCCCGCGCCCGGGCTCGTCGAGCACGACGCCGCCGAGATCTGGTCCAAGTCCCACGAATGTGCGGCCGAGGTGATCGCCGGCGCGGGCGGCGCCGATCGCATCGCCGCGATCGGCATCACCAACCAGCGCGAGACGATCGTGTTCTGGGACCGCACCACCGGCGAGCCGCTCGCCCCGGCGATCGTCTGGCAGGACCGGCGGACCGCCGCGACCTGCGCCGAGCTGAAGGCGGCGGGACACGAGCCCGCGGTGCAGGCGAAGACGGGGCTGTTGCTCGATCCCTATTTCTCCGGGTCCAAGATCGGCTGGGCGCTCGCCAACTGGCCGCAGCTCCGCGCCGCCGGGGACCGGCTGGCGGTCGGCACGGTCGAATCATGGCTGGTCTGGAAGCTGACCGGCGGGCTGCACGTCACCGACGCGACCAACGCGTCGCGGACGGCGCTGATGGCGATCGGCAGCGGGGGCTGGGACGACGGCCTGCTCGCCCTGTTCGGCGTGCCGCGTGCGACCCTGCCCGAGATCGTCGACTGCGCCGGGCGGTTCGGCGAGACCCGCCTGTTCGGCGCGCCGATCCCGATCTGCGGGCTGGCCGGCGACCAGCAGGCGGCCACCATCGGCCAGGCCTGCCTCCGCCCCGGCGACACCAAGGCGACCTACGGCACCGGCGCGTTCGTGCTGACCGCGACGGGCACGACGCTGCCCAGCTCGCGCAACCGGCTGCTCGCGACGGTGTGCTGGCAGCTTGGCGGCGTGCGCGCCTATGCGCTCGAAGGCTCGGTGTTCGTGGCGGGAAGCCTGATCAAGTGGCTGCGGGACGATATCGGCCTGGTCGCCACCGCCGGCGAGAGCGAGGCGCTCGCACGCAGCGTCGCCGACAATGGCGGCGTCTTCCTGGTGCCCGCCCTGTCCGGGCTGGGCGCGCCCTGGTGGCGCCCGGACGCGCGCGCATCGATCTCGGGGCTGAGCTTCTCGGCCAAGCGGGCGCACATCGTCCGCGCCGCGCTCGAGGCGCAGGCGCACCAGACGCACGACCTGATGACCGCCTTCGCCGCCGACGGGTCGGACTGGACCTGTCTGCGCATCGACGGCGGGATGTCGGCCAATGACTGGATCGCGCAGGACCTGGCCGACATGCTGGGCATCGAGGTGGAACGGCCGGCCTTCGTCGAGACGACGGCGGTCGGCGCCGCGATGCTGGCGGGAGTCGGGTCCGGCCAGTTCGCCTCGCTCGCCGACGCTGCGGCTCTGCGCGGGCCGACGGTGCGGTTCCAGCCCAAGCTCGACGCGGAACGTCGCCAGACGCGGCTCGACGGGTGGGCGGCCGCGATGACGGCCGTGCTGGGCGCGGGATAGCCCGCTCTGCCCCTCCACCACGGCGCCAGGGCGCCGCGGTCCCCCTCCCCGCCTTCGGCAGGGAGGAGCGGAGGCCGGCGCTTACTGCTCTTCTTCCTCTTCCTCGTCGTCGACCTCGTCCGGATCGTCGACATCGAAGGCGAGATGCTCCTCGAGCGATTCGCTGATCAGGTCGAGCTGCTCGAACGTCGCGGTCAGCGCGAGCGTGTCGCCGTCCTCATCCTCGATGTTAAGCAGGAACTCGTCGCCATCGCGCTCGATGGTGAATCGTGACAATGCCTTGGCCATAGCCTCACTCCCTTGATGCGGCGTCTCCAACGCACAAGCGGGGCGGCGGGTGCACGGGCATGAAAAAGTCCGAAGACGCATCCGGTTAGGGCCGGTCGCGCCGACGAAACGAGCCGTTCGAGCGACGAACGGATCGGTCGACCGAAGCGCCGGCTCCGCCGCAGCGGGCGCGCGGCGGCGCGAATCGTCGCTAGTGACCCAGGCCACAGCGCGGCCCGGTCGTCGGGTGCAGAACGCTGGCATTCCAGTGGAGACAGACAATGCGCTTTGCCGTCGACCGGCGGGGTGGCCCCGCTCTTTTCGCCCTTGCCGGCGCCGTCGCCATCGGCGCGACCTTCGTCAGCGAGCCCGCCGCCGTCATGATGAGCGACGCCCATGCGCAGGAGACGGCCCCCGCGGTGCCGGCGACGCCCTGGCGCTGGCAGCCGGCCATGGTCGCGGCGCTGGTTGACGAGATCCGCGCGTCGGCGGCCGAGGGGCTGGACCCGGCCGCCTATGGCGCCGAGGCTCTGGCCGATCATCTCGTCCGCACCGGCGGCAGCGCCGAGCTCGACCGCATGGCCGAGACGGCGGCGCTCGCCCTCGCGCACGACTATCTGCTCGGCCGCATCGCGAACCGCGCCGCCTTCGACTGGCATATCGAGCGCACCGATGCCGATCCGAGCCGCCTGGCCGGCGAGCTCGCCCGCGCCCGCGCCGAGGGACGGGTCCAGCCGTGGTTGCGCTCGCTGCTGCCGACCGACGCGCGCTATGCGGGGCTGCGCGACGCGCTCGCCGCCACGCCGGCGGCCGACGCCGGCGCGCGCGACCGGCTGCGCGCGAACCTCGAGCGCTGGCGGTGGATGCCGCGCACGCTGGGCGCCGACCATATCTATGTGAACGTGCCGAGCTATACGCTGACGCTGGTCGAGGACGGGCAGGCGCGCTCGACCTATACCGTGGTCGTCGGTGCGCGGGCGACCCCGACCCCGCAGATCAGCTATCCGGCGAACGCGATCGTGCTCAATCCCTGGTGGACGCCGCCGGCCAGCATCAAGGTGTCGGCAGGAAAGCCCGGCTTCGTCAACGACGGCGGGGCGCTCCGCCAGCGTCCGGGCCCGGGCAATGCGCTCGGCCGGATCAAGATCGACCTCCCCAACCCGCACGCCATCTACCTGCACGATACGCCCGCCAAGGCCTATTTCGCCAAGCCGACCCGCGCCTACAGCCATGGCTGCATCCGCGTGCAGGACATCGACCGGCTGGCGACCGAGCTGGTCGCGCTCGACCAGGGCAATGCCGAGGCGGTGACGAGCGGGCTCAGGACCTACGCGACCCAGCGGCTGAAGCTGCGCCAGAGCCGGCCGGTGTGGCTGGTCTATTTCACCGCCGAGGTGGGCGCCGACGGCAAGGTCCGCGAGCTCGACGACCCCTATGGCCGGGACGCGCGGCTGATCGCCAAGCTCGACCAGCGGGTGCAGTTCGCGGCGCGCTGACCGAAGGTCGGACGAAGAACGCCCGCAAAAGGGGGTTCCCGGCCTTTTCGCCCCTTGATTGGCTTGCTAGAGGGCCGGCCAAGATTCCATCCGGCCGGGCCATGTCGCCCTGTGCCGCCAATCATAGGGGACCCGCCATGACCGCCGTCGGACAGGACACGCTCGCCACTCGCTCCGAACTGCAGGTCGGCGGCAAGACCTATGCCTATTATTCGATCGAGAAGGCCGCGGCGAAGGTCGGCGACGTGTCGCGCCTGCCTTTCTCGATGAAGGTGCTGTTCGAGAACCTGATCCGCTTCGAGGACGGCGTGATCGTCACCGTCGAGGACATCCAGGCGCTCGCCGACTGGCAGAAGGATCCGCGCACCAATCGCGAGATCCAGTATCGCCCGGCGCGCGTGCTGATGCAGGATTTCACCGGGGTGCCCTGCGTGGTCGACCTGGCGGCGATGCGCGACGCGATGAACAAGCTCGGCGGCGACGCGCAGAAGATCAATCCGCTGGTCCCGGTCGACCTGGTCATCGACCATTCGGTGATGGTCGACGAGTTCGGCAATGCAAAGGCGTTCGAGGCCAATGTCGACCTCGAATATCAGCGCAACATGGAGCGCTACGAGTTCCTGAAATGGGGATCGAAGGCGCTCAACAATTTCAGCGTCGTGCCGCCGGGCACCGGCATCTGCCACCAGGTGAACCTCGAATATCTGGCGCGCGCGGTGTGGTCGTCGGACGACACGAGCGGCGCGACGGTGGCCTATCCGGACACCCTGGTCGGCACCGACAGCCACACGACGATGGTCAACGGCCTGGGCGTGCTCGGCTGGGGCGTCGGGGGCATCGAGGCGGAGGCGGCGATGCTCGGCCAGCCGGTGTCGATGCTGATCCCCGAAGTGGTCGGCTTCAAGCTGACCGGCCAGCTCGCCGAGGGAATCACCGCGACCGACCTGGTGCTGACCGTCACCCAAATGCTGCGCCAGAAGGGCGTCGTCGGCCGCTTCGTCGAGTTCTACGGCCCCGGCCTCGATGCGCTGTCGCTCGCCGACCGCGCGACGATCGCCAACATGGCGCCCGAATATGGCGCGACCTGCGGCTTCTTCCCGGTCGACGGCCAGACGCTCGACTATATGCGCCTGACCGGCCGGCCCGAGGAGACGATCGCGCTCACCGAGGCCTATGCCAAGGCGCAGGGCATGTGGCGCGACGCGGGCGCGCCCGACCCGATCTTCACCGACACGCTGGCGCTCGACATGTCGAGCGTGCAGCCGTCGCTCGCCGGGCCGAAGCGCCCGCAGGACCGCGTGTCGCTGGGCGAGGTGGACGACGTGTTCAATGCGTCGGTCTCGACCAGCGCCGACGCGCGCCATGCGGTCGACGGCGAGGCGCACGGCATCGCCGACGGCGACGTGGTGATCGCCGCGATCACGAGCTGCACCAACACCTCGAACCCGAGCGTGCTCGTCGCCGCCGGCCTGGTCGCCCGCAAGGCCCGCGCCAAGGGCCTGACCCGCAAGCCCTGGGTCAAGACCAGCCTGGCGCCGGGCAGCCAGGTGGTGACCGACTATCTCGCCAAGGCCGGGCTGACCGAGGATCTCGACGCGCTGGGCTTCAACCTGGTCGGCTATGGCTGCACGACCTGCATCGGCAATTCGGGCCCGCTGCCCGCGCCGATCTCGAAGGCGATCAACGACAATGACGTCGTCGCCGCCTCGGTGCTGTCGGGCAATCGCAACTTCGAGGGCCGGGTCTCGCCCGACGTGCGCGCGAACTTCCTCGCCTCGCCGCCGCTCGTCGTCGCCTATGCGCTGAAGGGCACGGTGCGCGAGGACATGCTGACCACGCCGATCGGCCAGGGCAGCGACGGGCAGGACGTGTATCTGAAGGACATCTGGCCCTCGAACGCCGAGGTGCGCGCGCTGATGGACGCGAACGTCAATCGCGAGATGTTCGCGTCGCGCTACGCCAATGTCTTCGAAGGCGACGTGAAGTGGCGCGGGATCAACGTCGAGGGCTCCGACACCTATACATGGCGCGCCGGCTCGACCTATGTCGCGAACCCGCCCTATTTCGAGGGCATGGAGATGACGCCGGCGCCCGTCGCCGACATCGTCGACGCCAAGCCGCTCGCGATCCTGGGCGACTCGATCACCACCGACCACATCTCGCCCGCCGGCTCGATCAAGGCCGACAGCCCGGCGGGCAAGTATCTGATGGAGCATCAGGTCAGCCGCGCCGACTTCAACAGCTACGGCGCCCGCCGCGGCAATCACGACGTGATGATGCGCGGCACCTTCGCCAACATTCGCATCAAGAACGAGATGGTGCCGGGCGTCGAAGGCGGCATGACGTCCTATCAGGGCGAAGTGATGCCGATCTACGACGCGGCGATGCGCCACAAGGCGGACGGCACGCCGCTGATCGTGATCGCGGGCAAGGAATATGGCACCGGCTCGTCGCGCGACTGGGCGGCCAAGGGCACCAACCTGCTCGGCGTCCGCGTCGTCATCGCCGAGAGCTTCGAGCGCATCCACCGCTCCAACCTCGTCGGCATGGGCGTGCTGCCGCTGCAATTCCCGGAGGGCACCGACCGCAAGACGCTGCGGCTGGACGGCTCGGAGACGTTCACGATCACCAACGTCGCCGGCCTGCGCCCGCGCCAGGACGTCGAGGTGGCGCTCACCCGCAAGGACGGCAGCAGCGAGACGTTCACCGCGCGCTGCCGGATCGATACCGTCAACGAGCTCGAATATTTCCTGAATGGCGGGATCCTGCCCTACGTCCTGCGCAAGCTCGCGTCGTGATCGCGCTGCCCGCCCAGACGCTCGACCTCGCGATCGAGGTGATCGGCTGGGCGGGCGCGGTGATGATCCTCGTCGCGTATCTGCTGCTGACCACCGGCCGGCTGGCGGCGCGATCGACCGCCTATCAGGGCCTGAACCTGGTCGGCGCCCTCGCCTTCGTGCTCAACAGCGGCTGGAACGGCGCGATCCCCTCGGCGACGCTCAACGTGATCTGGGCGGGGATCGCGGTTTACGCGCTCGCCCGGATCAGCGGCGCACGGCGGGTTTGAGGCTATTGCTCCTCCACCACCGCTTCGCGGCGGTCCCCCTCCCCATCTGCGATGGGGAGGAGCTTTGCTCGCTCCTCCCTGCCGAAGGCGGGGAGGGGGACCGCGACGCGAAGCGGCGTGGTGGAGGGGCCCCTCGCCTCACCGGACCACGCGCACCTCGTACAGCGTCGGCCAGTTCTTTCCCGTGACGAACAGGCGGTCGCCCCTGGCGTCATAGGCGATCCCGTTCAGCACGTCGTCGCCGGTGCGGCGGCTGCTGCGCCGGGCGATGTCGGAGAGGTCGATCCAGGCCTTCACCCGGCCGCTCGCCGGGTCGATCCGCGCGATGCGGTCGGTCAGCCAGACATTGGCGAGGATGTCGCCCTTCACCCATTCGATCTCGTTCAGCCGCGGCACCGGGCGACCGTCCGCAGTCACCGTCACGCGGCGCGTCTCGGCGAGCGTTTTCGGGTCGAGGAAGCGGAGCTGCGGGGTGCCGTCGCTCATCACGATCTCGCGGCCATTCTGGGTCAGCGCCCAGCCCTCGCCGCGATAGCGGAACTGGCCGGTGCGCTTGAAGGTGGCGCGATCCCAGATGAAGCCGATGCCGTCGCGCCAGGTAAGGCTGATCAGCTTGCCGCCCCAATTGACGAGGCCCTCGCCGAAATATTGCGGCGGGATCGCGGCGCGGCGGAGCACCTTGCCGTCCTCGAGCCTGACCTCGCGAATCTCCGATCGCGCCTCGAGCCCGGTGCTCTCGTAGATGCGGCCGTCGAGGAACAGCAGCCCTTCGGTGAACGCGCTGCGATCGTGCGGGAAGGTGCGCACGATGGCGACCGTCTCGACCGGAACGCCGCCGGGGACCGCCGACCCGAGCAACGGCGCGAGCAGCAGCAGCGCGAGGCTTCTCACGCCAGCGCTCCGGCGAGCCAGTCCGGCAGCGCCGCGGGATCGAGCTCCTCGACCCGGCGCCGCTCGAAGCGGGGCCCGTCGGGTCCGTCGACGACGACCAGCCGGCGATTGACCTTCTGGCGATAGTTCATGCGCGCGGTGTTCTCCTGGCCGACATAGCAGCCCTTGGTGAAGCTCACGCCGTTCAACTCCGCGGCATTGACTTCGAGCCAGAGAATCTGGTCCTGGCCGAGGTCCGCGACACCTTCGGGGACGCCCAGCGACAGGCGATGCGCGTGCCACCCCTCGACGCAGCCATCGGCCGCGGCCAGCCAGCGCCGCCCGAGCGCGGCCAGGCGAGGATCGGGCACGCCCGCCTCGCCCGCCTTCGACCAGTGCACCGCCAGCGCGGGGTCGCGCGCGATCGCGATCGGGCGACGCAGCCGGTACAGCGTCAGCCGCCGGACCAGCGCCTCGGCCTGCGCCGCTTCGCAATCGATCAGCAGGTCGTCGCCCTCGGCCCACAGCACGAAGTCAAACAGCGCCTTGCCCTGGGGGCTCAGCAGCCCCGACCAGCGCGGCGCATCGGGCGCAACCTGCCGCACGTCCTGGGTCACGAGCCCCTGGAGGAAGCCGTGCACATCCTCGCCGGACAGGCGAATGACGGCGCGATCGCAAAGGGTGGTTCCGGTCATGTCCTCCAGTTAAGGAGGCCCACATGGAAACGGAAGAGACGCTCACGATCCGCCGCCCCGACGACTGGCACGTCCACCTGCGCGACGGGGAGATGCTGGCCGCGGTCGCGCCCTACACCGCGCGCCAGTTCGCCCGCGCGATCGTGATGCCCAACCTCGGCCCGCCGGTGACGACGGTGGAGGCCGCGCGCGCCTATCGCGACCGCATCCGCGCCGCGGTGCCGGCCGGCCTCGCGTTCGAGCCGCTGATCACCTGCTACCTGACCGACGACGCCGATCCGGACGAGATCGCCCGCGGCTTCGGCGCGGGCGTGTTCACCGCCTGCAAGCTCTACCCGGCGCACGCGACGACCAATTCCGCGCATGGCGTGACCGACATCGCCAACATCTATCCGGCGCTCGCGCGGATGGAAGCGATCGGGATGCCGCTGCTGCTCCACGGCGAAGTCACCGATCACGGCGTCGACGTGTTCGACCGCGAGGCGGTCTTCATCGAGCGGATCTTCCGCCGGCTCGTCGCCGACTTCCCCGCGCTCCGGATGGTGTTCGAGCATATCACCACCGCCGAGGCGGTCGAGTTCGTCATGGCGAGCGGGCCGAACATCGCCGCCACGATCACGCCGCAGCACCTGATCATCAATCGCAACGCGATGTTCGACGGCGGCATCCGACCGCATGCCTATTGCCTGCCCGTCGCCAAGCGCGAGGCGCATCGGCTGGCGCTGCGCCGCGCGGCGACCTCGGGCTCGCCCCGGTTCTTCCTCGGCACCGACAGCGCGCCGCACGAGGTGGGGCGCAAGGAAAGCGCCTGCGGCTGCGCGGGCATCTTCAACGCGCCGTTCGCGCTCGAAAGCTATGCGGCCGTGTTCGACGAGGAAGGCGCGCTCGACCGGCTGGAGGGCTTCGCCTCCGAACACGGCCCGCGCTTCTACGGCCTGCCGCTGAACGAGGACCGGGTGACGCTGCGGCGGGCGGCGGTGCAGGTGCCCGACCGGCTGCCGGCGGCGGGCGGGCATGTGGTGCCCTTCCATGCGGGCGAGACGATCGGCTGGCGGCTCGAAGTCTAGGCCCTCGCCCCTTCTGCCGTCATCGCCGCGAACGCGGCGATCCAGCGGGCTTGGCCCTGCGCGTGGGACTACTGGATCCCCGCGTTCGCGGGGATGACGACAGGGTTCGGACGCTGGAACACGGAAGACGGCGGACGGGCCTACATCGCCCGCCCGCCGCCAGGGGACGTCAGAACGGGAACCAGTTCTGCTTCTCGCTGAACTTCATATAGCCGACATTCGCGCCCAGGCGGACGCCGACGCCAAGCCGGATCGGGATCAGCACGATGTCGCCCGAGCGCATATAGGAGGCGGTGAAGCCGCCGATGAAATAGGCGGTGCCCTGCCCGGCCGGGAAGCGCTGGTAGAGATCATGGCTGTCGTGGAGATTGTAGACGAGCACGAAGGCGCGGCCCGCATCGCCGCCCGCGTCGAAGCCGACCGACGGCCCGGTCCAGTAGACGGGGCGCTGGCCCTCGATCGTGTGGAACAGCGTGCCCGAGCCGTAGCGGAGGCCGACGACGATCGCCCCGCTCGCCTCGCGCCCGGCGATATAGGCACTGGGTTCGCCCTGGTCCTTCAGCACCTTGCGAATGATGTCGGACAGGCCCTTGGCGCCCTTGCCGAACACGCCCTCGGCGGCGCCGATCAGGTCGTCTTCCTTGTAGGTGTTCGACGCGGCCGCGCGCGCGGCGAGGCCGGACGAGGCACTGGTCGATCCGGTGGCCGGAGCCGCCGGCTGCGGCGCGGTCTCGGCCGGCGTCGGGAGCGGCGCGGGCGGCGGCGGCGTGGTGTCGCCATAATAGACGGTGTCGGAGGACGACGGGGCCGGCGCGCTCGCCTGCGGCTGCAGATCGGCATCGATCGCCCCGTTCGGATCGATCGTCTGGACCTGCGCGAGCGTCGGCGCGGCGAGGAGCGCGAGCGCGAGGCTCGCGAAGCGGCGGGCAGTATTCGGGCGCATGGCGTCCCCCCATTCGAGCAGAAACGTGTTCCGTCGCAGGATTAGCCCGACCCGACCTGTCCCAACAGTGAACCGTCGACGACCCGAATCGAAATCGCGGCGACCCGAATCCAAAACGGGCCGAGTCGAATCGGAAAGCTCCATTGATCCCCCGCGCGGCCATCGCTATAGCCGCGCTTCGCCGCAGCCGGAGACGTGGGTGAGTGGCTGAAACCAGCGGTTTGCTAAACCGCCGTACGGGGATTACCCGTACCGAGGGTTCGAATCCCTCCGTCTCCGCCACCGATCTCAGGCTCCGGCGCCGCGTCCAGCCGCGCATCGATCCGGCACTCCCTATGCGTGTTCGTCTGGGCCAAGCTCTGACTTCGCAGCGCTTGCCTCCGCGCGCGGCTGTCGTGACGCGGCGACCGATGCCGCGCGGATCAACCAGCGCTACAGGCCGAGCGGTCGGAGCGGACGGCCCACGAGCCCGCTCACCATGGCGGCCTGGATGACGGTGGCAGGCCAGAGCTTCGACATCGGCCCGACCAGTCGATCGCGCACGAACGGCAGCACGCGGCTGTCCGACTGGTATACCGGCGTGAACAGCGCGCTTAGCCACTGGTAGAGGCGCACATGACCCTGGCGGAGCCGGACCGTCTCGGCCAGCGCGTCGGCGATCGCATCGAAGCGGCGCAACCCGAGGTGGAGCGCGTAGGCGTCGAGCAGCGCCATGTTCGCACCCTGGCCGAGCTGCGGGCTGGCCGAATGCCAGGCATCGCCGATATGGATCAGCCCGGGCTGCGCCGGAGATGCGAGCGTCCGGTGCGCATAGCGGGCGAACGTCAGCATCTCAGTATCGGTGATCTGGTCGAGGAGCGGCAGGACCGCCGGCCAGAGCGTCGCCGCGTCCTCCTTCCACGCCCCGAGGCCGCGCGTCTGCCAGCGCGACAGGCGATCCGCCCGCAACGACCAGAAGAAGGCCGCTTGCGGCGAGGCGGCGCCCGGCGGGGTCCCGATCGGCAACACGCCCGCCATCACGCTGGCCGCCCGGTAACGCTGCTCCAGTGCCGCGTCGTCGAAACCGGCATCGGCGGGCCAGGCCAGGCTTGCCCACAGCGCGCCATAGGCAAGCGCCCGCCCCGTCGCCGGCGCGAGCGGACTGCGCGTGCCGAGTGCGTCCACGATCAGGTCGAACGGTCCGGCCGGTGCGCCGCTGGCGAAGCGCAGCGACCGTCGCCCGCCCGAGAGCAGATCGCACCCCTGCACCTCGCGGCCGGTCACGATGTCGATATCGGTCCGTCGAACGGCCTCGAACAGGATGCCGAACAGCGTCGCGCGGTGAATTCCGATGCCGAAGGCGTCGGTGCGCCGCAAGGCGGCGTAACGCACGTCGAGGACTGTCCGGCCGCTGGCGGCGGAGTGCCCGAACAGACGATCGACGCGCGCGCCACGGGCGATGGCTTCGTCGCACAGGCCCAGCCGGCCGAGCACGGCCATCCCGGTGGGCTGCAGCATCAAGCCGGACCCGATCGGCCGCGGCGCGTCGAATCGCTCGAAGACCGTGACGCGATGCCCGTCGCGGTGCAGCAGCAGCGCGGCCGCGAGACCCGCCGGGCCGCAGCCAGCGATCGCGATCTGCTTTCGCGTCATTGCGGCCTCAAGCTCCCGCGAAACAGGAACAGGCGTCGCGCCGGGCGAGCGGGTTCATCTGCCTCGTCGCAGGAGATGACCCTGCCGGTGGATCAATCCGCAACGCCTGCAGTCCTTTCGCGCGGGCGATGCGACATGTCATCGCGCCGTAAGCCGATATCTTGTCCCGTGCCCCTGTCCAGCCTCTCGTTTCCGTCGAACAAAGCGCGTCGTGATCCGAAGAATGCAGCGGCATCCTCGCCGTAAAGGACCACGAGCGCGCAGGCTTCGAGGCAGAGCTGGAAGGCGGAGGCGGTGACGACTGCAACCTCCCTTTCGGCAAGGGGTGCCGCCAGCCCGGTGCCCCGCAGGAAGGCATAGCTCGTGACCAGCCCGAGCAGCCAGCGAAGGGACAGTGCCCCGCGCGCCGCCCGCGAGCGTCCGACGATGACGAGCAGCATCAGGAGCAGGGCGAACGCCAGCCCCGCCGCTCGGACGGCTTGAACCCGGAACGCCAATCTCGCCGCGGCATCCGGCGTGAGCGCGAAGGCGAATCTCAGGTGCGTCGAGGCGTGGTAGGCAAGCGCGCAAGAGAGCAAGAGGCTGAGCGCGAACAGGATCGTGAATATCTGGATCGACACGTGCCGTGTCATGCGAATGTCTCCGCGCAACATCCCGACGGGATTTGCGTGTCGCGGGGGCTATGCGATCAAGGCCTACCAATGCGCTAACGGCCTGGCCACGAGCCACCGAACCGGGCCGTTCGCCGCCCGCCGCGCAACGGCGATCCCGCATCAAAAGCCCACCCGCCCCCGCTCGGGCCGCCAGCCTGCCTCCGCGCGCAGACGCTCGACCAGATCGTCCGCCGATCGGGTCGGCGCATAGCGCAGCTGTCGCCGGACGGCGGCGAAGTCGCCCGGCGTGAGGTTGGTGAGCTCGGCGAGCGCCGCGGGCGCGGCCAGGCCGAAGCTGCGCTCGAACGCGCGCGCGGCGCGGGCCGGGCCGAGCGGACCGAGGTCGAGCTTGAACACGAAGCGGCGCAGCGCCGCCGGGTCGAGTCGATGCGCGTGGTTGGTGGCGGCGATCACCGGCAGCGGGTGGCGATCGAGCCAGGTCAGCATCTCGTTCACCTGGCCGGCTTCCCACGAATGGGTCGCGCCCGAGCGGTCGAACAGCAGCGAATCCGCCTCGTCGAACACCAGCACATGCCCCCGCTCGCGCGCCTGGGCGAAGACTTCCGCGATCGCCTGCTCGGTGCCGCCCACCCAGCGCGAGAGCAGATCGGACGCGCGCTTCACGGTCAGCGGCCGATCCACGGCCCGCGCGAGGTGATGCGCGAGCGCGGTCTTGCCGGTGCCGGGCGGCCCGGTCAGCAGCAGCGAGACATCGCCGCCGCCAGTCTCCGACAGCCGCTCGACGATCGGCGCCAGCGGCCGGTCCGTCTCGAACAGGTCGAGGTCGATCGCGCCGCCGGGGTCGAGCGGCAGCTCCGATCCGCGCAGCGCGCGCACCAGCGATGCCGCGGCCCCTGCCCCGCCGTCGGGCGCATTCGCGAGCCGCGCCGCCCGCGCCGCGACGCGCAGAACGGTCGTCGTTTCCGGCGCCTGATCGAGCAGCGCAGCGAGATCGGCCCCGGCCGCGACACCCTCTTCGGCCGAAATCCGGTCGAGGATGCGCCGCGCCGCCCGTGGCGTCGGCATGTCGAGCTTCAGCACGTAGCTCATCCGCCGCAGGATCGCCGCGTCGATGTTGCCGATCGCGTTCGTCGTCCAGATGACCGGGACGGGGTTCGCCTCGATCATCCGGTTGACGAACACCTTGCTGCCCTGCCGGCCGCTGAACCAGTCGCCGCCGCTCGGCCTCGCGTCGCCGATCAGGTCTTCCATCTCGTCGAACAGCAGCACGGCGCCGGATGCCGGCGCGAGCAGGCGCTGGGCGAGCTGAAGCGCATTGACCCGCTCGAAGCGGGTCGGCTCCTCGCCATCCTCATCGGCCTCGCCGGCGCCGTGCAGCGCGAGCTCGGCCGCCGCCGCGAGCGTGCGGGCGAGCTCGGTCTTGCCCGTGCCCGGCGGGCCGTGGATCAGGATGTTCACGCCCGCCGCGCGCGCGGCGACGGCCCCGCGCAGCAGGCGCACGAGGAACGGCGCCTCGCGCACATGGGCGAAGTCGTCGAGCGCCAGGCGCGCCGGCTGATGCGCCCCGATCAGGGTCGCGATCACCGAGGCGCGGTCGGCCGCGGCGCGATCGAGCAGCCGCTGGAAGGGCCAGCGGATCTCCACCTCCACCAAGCCCTGGCGGTTGGCGTAGAAGCTGGCGAGGCCGAGGCGCACCGCAGCGCTACGCCGGACCACCCGATCGGCGTCGACAGCCGGCGCGCCGGCCAGCTCGCCCATCAAGGCCGGCAGGTCGCGGCCGTTCTCGCTCCACAGCCTGGCGAGCGCGACCACCCGGGGCAGGCGGTCGAAAGCGACGAACAGCCGCAGCAGCTCGGCATCCACCGGGTCGAGCGACAGCGCCTGGGCGAGCACGTCCGCCACGGCAAGGACGTGCGGCACCGCGCCGGTCTCCGCCCCCGCGAGCGCCGCGACAGCAGAGGGCCAGTCCTTGTTCTCCCCGAGCCCAAGCCAATCGGCATGGGTTTCCGCCCACTCGTTCAGGGCGGCAGTCAGGCGCGCATCGCGCGGCGCGCCGATCCGGCGCGCCAGGCGCCGGACGATCATCCATTCGGTCATGACATCATCCGTTCGCGCGAACGGGCGCGCGCCGAGCTCATCGGGCGCGCGGGTTCGCGAGTGTCCGTTCAGATCAGCTGCGGGCGGCGGATCCGCTGCGCCCGCCAGCATCGCCTCGGCTGGAGGCGCTTACGGCAGGGAACGGAAGCAGCCGGCCGCGCCCGGTAGAGGCGTGCGGTCCAGCAATCCCTTGACTCCTGTTGGCGCGGGCATGGCCCGGCGAGGCAGCGCCGATAGCCCAAACGGAACGGCGCCGCAACCAAGTTCGGCGCAGTTCCACGAAGGGCGGCTTCGACGTGGAGTGCGCCGAGCCCGAATTCGTTGGTCTGACGGCACTCTTGACGGACATTCGTCCGTGATTGGCGCCGGCCGGCGATCAGCCGATCGCCTCGTACATCAGGCCGATCGTCTGTCTCCCTCGCGGCGTCGTGAAGTCGCCCGCCAACTCGGCGGCGAGCGTGACCACCGAGGTGAGCATCGCGCCCGCTGCCGCGACACGTTGCCATGCGGCCTGCTCCGTTCGGGCATCCACCCCTCCGCAGGCGTCCACCGCGAGCAGGACCGTATAGCCCTCTGCCAAAGCGTCGAGCGCGGTGCGCTGCACCACGACCTCGCTCGCGACCCCGGCGAGGACGAGGCGGTTGCAGCCGCTGCCTCGGAGCGCGGTCACCAATTCCCGATCGCTGAAGGCGCTGGTCTGCGTACGTGCTCGCTGCCTGACGTCGCCAAGCGGCGCGAGGACGTCGCTCAGGAAGGGGCCGCCTTGCGACACGATCGAGAGGAAGGCCGGGATGTCGTGCAGGGCGCACAGCCTGGCGAGGACACCGCTCGTTCGCCGGAGCCGGTCGACGGACAATGTCTTGCTGTTGTTCACGATGTCCTCCTGCAGGTCGAGGAAGAGGACGGCGACGCGGTCGGGCTGGTGCTGGGTCATGGGCGTTCCTCAAGGTCGCGAGGTCGGGGTCATGCTTGGCGGATGGGTGTGCTCCACGGGCCGCGAGCGGTGACGAGCGACGCAATGGCGGCGATGGCGCCGCCGGCCTTGACGGACCGATTGGCGATGCCCGCGCCGACTTCCGGGCCGGTCGCGGCGGCGATCCACAGCCGCACCGCGCGCCTCATCGCAGGATTAACGGGGCGAGAACCGGCGCCATCAGCATCTCGAACTCGAGATTGGTGGCGGACACGATATTCTCGACGATCAGCCCCTTTTCGATGCGAGCGACATGAGTCTCGTCGAACAGGATCACGCGTCCCGTGGCCGGCAGGCCGAAGAACGCCTTGGCGTGCCGCTGGCGCGAGTGGAACCTCGTGACGACGCGATTGCCCGCCTCGAACTGGTCGATGATGCTCAGCGGCGCCGTGGCGGGGAACGCGTCGACAAAGGCCTGGACGATGCCCTTATACTCCTCACGTCCGTCGATCGGCCCTCCGGGCTTCAGGCCGGTGATGCCCTGGACCTCGGGCGCCAGCGTCGCGTCGGCTGCGGCGAGGTCACCCCGGCCGAGAAAGTCGATGGTGAAACGTCGAACGAGGTCGAGCGCCGCGGACAAGAGCATTCTCCTTCAGATGGAAAGGCCGACCGTCACCGGGCGTGGTCGATGCCGCCACCGAGATGCGTGTGGCGAAACGCGTCGGGATATTTCAGTCCATATCCCATCAGCCGGTCGAACCCGATATGGGCGAGCCAGATCAGCCCGATTGCGGTGGCCATCGCACTGAGCAAGAGCCAGCCAAGGGCGCAGACGAGAATGGGCGCCACAGTGCTGTGTCCGGCATTGTACAGGGCCGCGCCCAGCTTCGGATCGCGAAGATAGCCCAGCATCGTCAGGTCCGGCACGAGGAAGAGAGCGGCGAACAGCCACCAGCTCGCCCCCGATGCAGCATAGAGGAGGCCGGATGCGCCGAGCAGGCAGGCACCCTCCAGCCGAAGCAAGGTGGCGGGCGTGCTGGTGACCACACCCATTTGCGACGGCCGGGAGCGAAGGCGATTTGGCGCTGCGATCGTCATGTCACTCTCCGAGCCCTCGTTCGAGATGCTTGTATTCGGAGGCAAGACTGAACACGATTGTCGAAGATTGACGACCAGCTATAAAGAAAGTTGACAGCAATGCTCCCATGGGACGCCCTCGCGACCTTTCATACGGTGATGGAGGAGGGCAGTTTCTCCGGCGCCGCCCGGCGGCTCGCATTGTCCCAGCCGACCGTCCGCCGGCAGATCGAGAGTCTCGAGACGGCACTGCGACAGACGCTGTTCAGTCGCTCGCCGGCCGGCCTGATCCCGACCGATGCAGCTGTGCGAGCCGCGCCTGTGATCGCGGAGATGGCGGCTGCGGCGCGCTCCTTCGAACGTCTGGCGGCCAATCAGCTGGGGTCGGTTTCAGGCCGCGTGCGGATCACGGCCAGCGAGGTGTTCGCCAGTCAGATCCTGCCGATGATCGTGGCCGAGCTCGCCGACCTTTATCAGGGCCTCACCATCGAGTTGGACGGATCGAACGACGTCGACGATCTGCTGCAAAGGGAAGCGGACATCGCGATCCGCATGACGCGGCCAAGGCAGGCCGGGCTGGTCGCGCGCAAGCTGGGCGATGTCGAGCTCGGCTTTTTCGGGAGCGTGCGCTACCTGGAGAGACACGCTGCGCCCGAGACCGTCAGCGAGCTGATCCGGGATCATCGTCTGGTCACGGAGGACCGCGCCAGGCTGATCCAGGACGGCCTTGCGGCTGCCGGTCTCGATCTGTCCGGCATGCGGGTCGCGCTGAAGACCGATGACAATGTCACGCAGATCGAGGCCGTGCGCAAAGGCGTCGGCATCGGGATCTGCCTGTCGGTGCTCGGACAGTCCGATGCCGGTCTGGTCCGCATCCTGCCCGAGCTTCGCGCGACCCTGGAGATGTGGATCGTCGTTCACGAGGACCTCCGTCGCCATCCGCCCATCCGACACGTCTATGAGCACCTGGAGACAGCGCTGCCGGCCTTGCTGGCCGCCGGCCTTCGCCGAGATGCCCTGGACGGACAGGGCGACTAGCTCTGCTTGCTTGGCCAAGTGTCCGCCGTCGCTGCTGTCCGGCGCGAAAGGAGCCGGTCGCGCGCCGGCAACTCGCGAAGCCGGTGCGCCCTCTCGGACGGCGGCGCGCCGTGACGTGTCAGGGGTGGACCAGATGCAGCGCCGTCCGCGCCGGCGCGACGGAGAGCTGGCGGCCCCAGTCGAACAGCAGAAAGTCCTGCTCGATGCCGTCGGCGAAGATCACGCCGCCATCGTTCATGCGCGAGGTGATTTCGAGCCGGCCGGTCTCGAGCTTGCCGGCGCGGATGCTCGTTCCCGTCGCGCGGCTGGGGAAAGGCTCGCGGACGAAGAAGGCGGCCGCCGGCTCCTCGGGGCCGAGCGGCACGCGGATGCCGCTGCTCTCCATGATCGACCGCGCCCATCCGGTCGCGCCGGTGCCGGACGCGACGATCAGGCCGCTCGAGCTCTGCTCCTCCTGCGCGTCGCCGACCGCGATCGTGTAGCGCGCCGACTGGTGGCTGCGATGGCCGACGAAGATCTCGTTGAGCGCGAGGATCCGCTCGCCGCCGTCGAGACGCGCCTCGACCATCGTCCGCCGCTCCACCGGCGCGCCGCCCGCCACGCTCGCCCGGAGAAGCTCGGCGAGCAGCGGCAGCGGGACGCGCACCAGCACCCCGTCGTAAAGGTCGGGCGCCGGATTGACCCCGAGCACGGGCTGGCCGGACAGATATTTGGCGACGTTCGCGACGAGGCCGTCCTGCCCCACCGGGACGATCACGTCCTCGGGGCCGAACAGGAAGCGATCGAGATCGGGGCGGCGGACCTGGGCCTGCCGCCAGTCGCCGGGGACGGACAGCCGCGCCTGCCTGACAGCGTCGTGCAGCTGCCGGTCACGCTCCTCCAGCGCCTCGATCGCCTGCCCGCGCGTCTCGAGGAAGAAGCGGGCCTGCTCGCGCGTGGCATGGCGCGCGAGCAGGAGCTCATAGTCCGTCTCGCGGGTGACGAAGACCGCGCGGGGAGTGGTCGCAGCCATCGCCGGTCTACCGGGCCGGGAGCGCGGGACGATCGCGCCGGAACTCGCCGACGAGCGTCGCGAGCAGGTCCGGCGTGACGTTCAGATGCTCGATCGTGTCCAGCTTGCCGGCGAGGTCGCGCGCGGCGAGGCCGAGCAGCACGGCCGGCGGCAAGTCACGATAGATGGCGATATGGCTTTGCTCCGCCTCGGCCTTCGCGCTCTCGACGGTGCGGATCCGCTCGGCCTCTGCCGTGGCCTCCACCTGTTGCGCCTCGGCAAGCCCCGCCGCGCGCGTCCGGGCGTTGGCCGCTTCCTCGGCGATCAGCATCTGCTCGCGCCGGGCGAGCTCGGTGCGGTTCGCGAGCTCGTTCTCGGCGATCGCCCGCTCCTTCTCGACCGCCAGCGCACGACGCTCGAACGTCGCCTGGTCGGCCTTTTGCTGAAGCGCCTCGAAGGTCGGCATCTGCAGCGCCCGCTCGAGCTCGCTGCTCGGCGCAAGATTGGTGAGCCGGACCGCGACGACCTCGAGGCCGATATCGGCCAGCGACGCGTCCCCCGCGAGCGCGGCGTGCAACGCCGTCCGCAGCGGCGCGGGACCACCGTCGAGAAGCGCCTGGATGGGCGCGCCGGCGATATATTGCAGCACCGCCTGGTTGACGAGGCCGGCCAGGCGGGTCTCGATCCGCTGGATCGGCTCCGCGGTCCAGCTTCCGGTGAACAGGCCGATCGTGAAGTCCACCCGCGCGGCCAGGAGTTCGGGGTTGGCGACGCGCCAGGTGAGAGTGCCCTGGACGGCCACCGTCTGGAAGTCGCGGCTGCGGCCCTTGACGAAGATCGCCATCTCGCGGTCGTCCATCGGCAGTTCGGCGATGCTCGCGGTCTCGGGCCGGAACCAGAAGACGAGCCCGCGGCCGCTCTGGCGCGCCCGCCCGTTGCGATAGCGGATCACGTGGCTGCTCGCATCGGCGCGAAGTTGCGCGGCAAAGCCGTAGTTGCGGACATGCGCCATCATTATTCTCCTTCAGGCTTGCGGTATCGGTAAAGTTCGGCGGGGCGGAACGAGGCGCCGGTCTCGCGCTCGCCCGTCGCTTCGAGCCATCCGCGGTCGAGCATCCGGCGCCGGAAGGCCGGCTTGTGGAGCTTGCGGTCGAGAATGGCCTCGTAGATTTCCTGCAGCGCCCGGAGCGTGAACCGCTCGGGCAGCAGCGCGAAGGCAATGCCCGAATAATCGAGCTTGCCGCGCAGCCGCCGCATCGCGAGGCTCAGCATCGCGCCGTGATCGAAGGCGAGCGGGAGCGGATCGCCCTCCCCGATGCGCGCCTCGACCGGGCCGCCGACCTCGCCGGCCCAGGGAACGGTCAGTTCCGCCAAGGCGAGGTGCGGCGCCGCCTTCAGCGCGTCCGCGAAGCGCTCGGCCGGGAGAAGCGCGAAATAGGCGACGCTGATGATCCGGGTCCGCGGATCCCGGTCGACCGCGCCGAAGGTGTAGAGCTGCTCGACATAGGCGTCGGTCATCCGCGCCTTGTCCGCGAGGATCCGCTGCGCCGCCGCCTCCAGGCTTTCGTCGATCCCGACGAACCCGCCGGGCAAGGCCCAGCGACCTGCGAACGGAGGTTCCTCGCGGCGCGAAAGCAGGACGGCCGGCGCGCCGTCGACGACGCTCATCAGGATCAGGTCGACGGTGACCGACGGCCGCTCGAACGCGGCGGCATCGTAGCTGGCAAGGAACGCGGCTTCGTCCATCACTCGCACCTTATAATCACGATGCGCATTAGATATGCGCATCGTGATTATAAGTCAAGGGGCGGTGCGAGCCCGCGCTCCCCAACCGACGACCGCCGGCCAGTCCGGTTCAGAGCCGCTCGGCCCTCGCGATGCTACGCGCCAACGGTGTCTCGATCCGCTGCCCCAAACAGTGGACCGTTCGGCACCTTTTCGGCGCGCGAGCCCTGATCGACCCCGGCCTTGAACAATTCGTCCGGCGTCATGCGAGCCATGTCGAGATCCCAGATCCAGAAACGTTCGGACCGCGGCCGGTTCTTGTCCTGGTAGAAGGGGGCGTGCCGACCGGCGAGGAGATCGATCGGCCGCGTTCCGGCTCTCGCGTTCGGAAAGTTGCTCAGGTCGCTGTTGGGGGAGTCGATGTCGGGCGCGAGGTTCTCGACGCCGATCCCGCGTCCGATCCGGAAGATGTTCCGGGCGATCTTCAGATATCCGCCTTCGTCCTTGTAGGTGTTCACGCCGCTCCAGCTCTCGGAGACGCCGTCCACCGGACCGACGCGGGTCCGAAAGGGGACCCCGACCGTGTTCCACACGAAGCGGGTGTGCCTTGCCCTGTTGCCGCGGAGCGCGAAGCCATTCGACAGGGCGATGTTTCCGCAGATCAGGTCATAGCCGCGGGAGCGCTTCGAGAAATCGGTCACGATGAACAGGTTGATGTTCGGACTGATCCGATTGTCGCCGTTGACCAGAAAGCTTTCCCCGCCCGACAGGATCACGTTACCCTCGAGCAGATGGTTCACCCGCGCGATCGGTGCACTGGTCGGGCCTCCGCTTCCGTGAAGGAACGTCAGCACGTTCGTATGTGCGACGTCAGAGCCTTTGCCGGCATAATCGTCACGATAGGGCAGGACCAGATTGTGATGGAACCAGTTGTAGCAGGATGTCGGCTGGGGATAGCCCGCGATTTCGCCCAGCTCGCCGCCATCGACGTCGACACATGACGTCGTGAACGGATTCAGAATGACGTTCCTGAACGTGCAGTCCCGCACTTCGAGACAGAATGGCCGAAAGCTGCGGATCGCCCGGTCGCAACCGTCGAAGAAACAGTCCTCAAAACCGACATAAAGTCCCGTGTTGACGTTGACCGCAAACGGGAAGTCCTTTTCGTTGGCAGCGATTGTCTTCGACGGATCCCAGAGCGCGCCGAACTTGCACGACCGGAAGTTGACAACCGACGCGCGGTCTTCACGCGTTCCGTCGATCAGCCCCTGGACTTTGTTTCGACCCTGCGCGCCGACGAAGATTAGTCCCCGGATCTCGACTTGCTTTCCGCGCACGGCGAACGCACCGCGGATCGGGCGCTGCACGCCGGCGGCGTAACGAATGACGAGCTGACCGCCTTCCCGGAACGTCGGCTGGTAATGCGGATCGCCCGTATAGGCGCGCGGGAACCCAACGGCGAAATCCTGTTCGAAGCCCGCGGCCGCACCCTTGGTGTCCCAGTCTCCGGTCCCGGCAATCTCGATGACACAGCGCTTCCTGGCGTGCTGCGTATGACAGATTCTCACCTGCTCGGTGAGCTGATTCTGATCGAAGACCTTCACGACATGTTCCGGCGGCAAGTCGCTCGCGCGCCACCGCACGCGGCGAACCTGACCGCTGATTTCAGCATGGATACGCCGATCATCTTCCTCGAGAAGGCTGAGGTCGAAGCGCTGACGCGACGGGACGCTCGGCTCGGGGAGCAAGTGACCCGCGCGCGTTCCCTTGATCAGGGCCGAGCCGACCAGCGCGGCCCCGCCGCCCAGCACAAGTCGCCTGTTCGCGTTCCATTCCATGAAGCGAACCCGCCCCCTTTTCCGAGCCCCGCCGGTCGACCGAATACGCGCGCGGGTGACTTCGGCATCAATAGCTTGCACCGGCCAAACATCAACGCCGCGGGCACGACGACGCCGCAGCGTGCACGATGTCGCCGCGATTGCGAGTCCTCGCTCCAACCCGGGCAAGACGTCGCGTGTCCGTGCACAATGATCACGAGGCTAGACGTAAGAGGCTGTTAAGAAGTCCCGGCTACTCGTCAGGGCGCAGGCAAAGTCAGCCGGAGAGGCTGATGGCGTCGGGGCTTTTCTGATCGGGTCGAGGCTCTTTATGGCTGTTTACAACGTCAGCAACCAAGCTCAGCTCAATGCGGCCATTGCAGCGGCAGTGGGAGGTGACACGATCCTACTTGCCCCCGGCGATTACCCGGATGGCGTATCCTTCACCAACCGCATGTTCGACTCGACCGTGACAGTCGCTTCGGCTGATCCGAACAACAAGGCGCACGTCTTCTCGACGTATATCAACTTTTCGAGCAATATCACGTTCCTCAACCTTGAGATCGGACGCGGACTCCAGGCCGGCGAGGCGGAGTGGACGCAACTCAACAACGTCTACAATGCCAAGAACATCACCTACGATGGTGTCTGGATCCATGGGTCGCTGGACGGCAACCCGGGCAATGACGGCTGGGGAATGCTGACCGACAATGTCGACGGTCTGAAGATCACCAACTCGACCGCGCAGGAGCTGTTCCGGGCCTGGAACATCGGCAACTCGCGCAACGTCGAGGTGACGAACAACTTCGTCCACATGATCCGCAGCGACGGCGGCGATTACGCTGGCCTCGACAACGTGCTCATCGCCAACAACACCTACACCAACTTCATCTCCAACGAGGGCGACCATCCCGACGCCATCCAGTTCTGGACGGCCGGATCGCGCGGCTCCTCGAACGTCGTCATCCGCGACAACAACTTTATCCAGGGTACCGGGATCGGCATCCAGGGCATCTTCATCGCCGACGAGCGCGGCGACTCCCCGCACAGGAACTTCCTGATCGAGAACAACTTCCTGTACTCGAAGGACCAGTGGGAAGGCATTTTTGTCGGTCACGTGCAGGGTCTCACGATCCGCAACAACACCGTGCTGTCGCCGACCACCGACGACAAGCGCTACTGGATCCGGGTGATCGACTCGACCGATCTCGCGCTCGACCGCAACGTCGCGGACCTGATCTCGGTGCAGACCACGACCTATGCGTCGAACACGAGCAACTTCGATCTCAGCCAGGATCCCAGCAAGCTGGCCTGGTTCCCGAAGATCAACACCGGCAGCGCGCTGCAGGTGCGCGACCTGGTGATCGCCGACTATGGCTACCAGCTGAACTCGCCGGCCCCGGCTCCCGCTCCGGCTCCGGCTCCGGCTCCGGCTCCGGCGCCCGCCCCGGCTCCAGCCCCGGCTCCGGCCCCGGCTCCCGAACCGACGCCTACGCCCGCTCCGGCTCCGGCTCCGGCCCCGGCTCCAGCTCCGGCGCCGGCTCCGGCTCCGGCTCCGGCTCCTGCGCCGACCCCGACGCCCTCGCCCACGCTGGAGAACACGGTCGGCCGGAAGCTTGGTCACACGCTCGAAAAGAACGTGAACAAGATCAAGGGAGCGACATTCCTCAAGGAGCCGGTGAGCGTCCTCGACGGCGAAAGTTCCGATCAGCTCGTTACCGGCAATCTTCAATATGGGTCACACACGAGCACGGGCTCGAGCACGACGAGCTATTCGAGCCTCGACACCGCGACCAAGGGCCTGCTTCCCTTCCCGACCTTCTCGAAGCTGTTCCTTGGCGGGCATACACCCGAGGTCGGCACTCACGGCAGCGTGGCTCCGACCGTCGCAGACGTGCCGAACGACTATCGCCTTGGCAGCCTGACCTTCGACCACTTCGTCGCGCTGCCCTAAACGCACCGGCCCAGGCCACCGGCCGCCCGCGTGCGCGGAGCCGGTGGTTGGGCCGGTCGTGACATGTCGATCTTTCCGACAGGCTGGAAACGATCATCGACGCGACGCGTTTGGTGATCCGTGCCGAACCCCGAGCCGTCGTTGCATGCCCGGGCGTCGTTCTCGACCGCCCATCTGCGAGTCGGCGACGGTGAGCATGACGGCGGTCCGCCTAAGCTCGGCGCGCAACGCCGCGCCCGATCCTGCCGATCGGTTCCGAGCTCGAACGCGAGTTGCTGACCGCATATCGCTGCCCAGCCACGCTTGGGCGGTCGCTCCCATTTCATTAATCTGCCGTTAACGAACGCGACCCAATCGCGGGCTCGCAGCCATCACTGCCGCCCGCTCAACCTAGAGCAGGGCGCGTTCAAGTAGCGGGGACAAGCGTGCCGGATATTTACATTTCAGATCGCAATCAGCTTTTGTCTGCCATCGATCGGGCAAAGGGAGGAGATACACTCATCCTGGCACCCGGTTATTACGGGGAATTGTCGTTTAATAATAAGGCGTTCGACTCTACTGTCACGGTTCGCTCGGCCGATGCGACGAACAAGGCACGCTTCGATACCGTGTACATCAACTTCTCGTCCAATATTACCCTGAACGGGCTCGAGGTCGGTCGCGGCCTCAAGTGGGACGAGCGGGAGTGGACACCGCTCAACCACATCTACAATGCGAAGAACATCACCTACGATGGTGTCTGGATCCATGGGTCGCTGGACGGCAACCCGGGCAATGACGGCTGGGGAATGCTGACCGACAATGTCGACGGTCTGAAGATCACCAACTCGACCGCGCAGGAACTGTTCCGGGCGTGGAACATCGGCAACTCGCGCAACGTCGAGGTGACGAACAACTTCGTCCACATGATCCGCAGCGATGGCGGCGATTACGCTGGCCTCGACAACGTGCTCATCGCCAACAACACCTACACCAACTTCATCTCCAACGAGGGCGACCATCCCGACGCCATCCAGTTCTGGACGGCCGGATCGCGCGGCTCCTCGAACGTCGTCATCCGCGACAACAACTTTATCCAGGGTACCGGGATCGGCATCCAGGGCATCTTCATCGCCGACGAGCGCGGCGACTCCCCGCACAGGAACTTCCTGATCGAGAACAACTTCCTGTACTCGAAGGACCAGTGGGAAGGCATTTTTGTCGGTCACGTGCAGGGTCTCACGATCCGCAACAACACCGTGCTGTCGCCGACCACCGACGACAAGCGCTACTGGATCCGGGTGATCGACTCGACCGATCTCGCGCTCGACCGCAACGTCGCGGACCTGATCTCGGTGCAGACCACGACCTATGCGTCGAACACGAGCAACTTCGATCTCAGCCAGGATCCCAGCAAGCTGGCCTGGTTCCCGAAGATCAACACCGGCAGCGCGCTGCAGGTGCGCGACCTGCTGATCGGCGACTATGGCTACCAGCTGAACTCGCCGGCCCCGGCCCCGGCTCCGGCCCCGGCTCCGACCCCGACGCCCCAGCCGGAGGTCATTGCGCCACCCACGCCGGTTCCCGCTCCCGCGCCGCCCGCCGCAACGGCACCGACGCCCGCGCCGACGCCCGCGCCTGCGCCGAGCGAGAGCGTGATTTACGGCACTCGGGGGAGCGATCATCTGGTCGGCACAGACGCAAGTGACCGTCTCTTCGGCATCGCGCGGGACGATTTTTCGCTCGGGCGCGGGCAGATCGATCGGCTCGTCGGCGGCGCTGGCTCGGACCTGTTCGTTCTCGGCAATGCGGACGGCCGCTTCTATGACGACGGGGATAGCTGGCGCGCGGGCAAGAACGACTTTGCCCAGATCCTCGACTTCCGGCCGGGGCAGGATCAGATCGCGCTGCACGGTGCGCTGTCCGAATATCTGTTCCGCACCGAAAGCGTGGGTGGTCGCCAGGGCCTATCCATCTACCACGACACCAACCATAACGGCCGCTACAACTCGCGAGACGAGCTTGTCGGCCATGTTGTGGGCGTCACGGCTCTCCCGTCCGACAGCTTCGTCTTCGGCTGAGCTTCTGGCTGGCGGATTGCGACGACTGCTGCAGCCGGCGTTCGGGCGCTTCGGTGCCCGCCCGTCCGGCGCGCGGTCCGTCGTCGCGATCCGCCTTTCTTGCCTCGAGAAACGTCGCGTTCGCCGGGTCGGTCAGCGGGTCGGCGGCGCGCCGAGTTTGAAAAGCGTGAAGCGGCCGTCTCGGGCCACAATCGACGCAGACTTGATCGGCTGGTCCAGACCGAGAACTCCGCACGCAAGCAGATAATCGTATCGCCGGGTTTCGACGAGCTGGGCGGTCGTATTCCGGATGCCCGCCGCATCGCGGCGTTGTGTCCAATGCTGGCTTCGGATCGGCAGGGACGCCGCTTCGAGCAAACGGCCCCGCAGAGCGAGCGGCTGCTGACGCGGGTCGGCGAACAGCGGAACGCGCGCGCCGAAATAAGGAAGCGCCAGAGGCATGTACATCTGGCATCGCCGCTGCTCTCCGAAGCCGCGATACACGGGCGTCGCATCGAGGCCCGCCAGCAGCGCGCCGCGGGGCACGGCGTGCAACACGCGCTGCGCCGAATGCCAATCGTCGCGATACGGATACCATGTGCCGATCAGCACGAGCGTTCTCAGCACGAGGACGGCGCCGAGGACGACGAGAGTCGCGGACGGGCCCGGCCGGTCGTCCGATGCCTTGAGGGACACCACGAACAGCATCGCCGCGAGATAGGGGAGGCGGTCGGCGACGAACCCGACGCCCAGGACCGATGGCGGCGTGATCACTGTGAGGACCAGCAGCATGACCAAGGCCGGAACGGAAACCGGCGACAGTCGCAGCCGCCTGGTCCGCAATCCCACCACGACCAGCGTGGCGATGACCAGGCTCACCAGCACGTCGAACAGCGAGATCGGGGTCTCCGCCACGCGGACGATCGTCGTCAGACGATAGACCACTTCGGCGCCGAGCCTCTGCGCGACTGAACTGCCGTCGAGACCTTTCACGGCGGCCTGCGCGACCGGGGCCGTCGCGCGCAGGGTCGACGAGACGGCGAACAGCGCAACTGGAAGGATCGCCTGGATCGCAAGCAAGAGAAGGCCGCGGACGAGCTCCCGGACCGGTTCACCGGCCTGCCGCCACCGGCCGAACTCCATCATCGCCAGGGTCAGGCCGTAGATGAAAAACGCGAAGCCGTGGCAGAAGAACACGATCAACGCGAGAATCGAGCCGGCGATCGACGACCGGAGCGGAGACGCCCGAAAACGAAACCAGGCGGCGATGGCGAGATATGAGATCGCCGTTCCGAGCAGGAAGTTCAGAAATCCCCAATTCAGGATGAAGCTGTAGAGGAGAATACTGACCAGCAGTGCGGTGTGTCGCACATCCCTGTTGCCAAGCGTCCGTGACAGGATGAGCGACGACGTAAGCTGGATCGCAAAAATGAGGCCGACGATCAACTTGGAGGCGAGTAGCGGTTCCGCAAATCGAAGCAACACGACGCCGACGAGATCCAACCCCAGGTTCGGCAGGATTCGCCAGGCCACGATATAGCTTCGGGCGAGCTCCGGGATCTCGTCGAAATGAGCGATGACCCAGTAACGAGAGATGTGGTTGTAGAGGTCGATGAACGGAAGAACCGGCGTGACCAGGAGCGGAACGACGATCGACACAACGCACAGAATGAGGACGAGCGTCGTCGATTGCCCCCTCGGCAGCGCCGCCGCCTTCGGCATCTGACTTGCGAATGTCGACTCTTCCCCGAGCACTGAAGGCTCCCCATTCATCGCAATCGCTGACCGCTCAACGCGTCACGTCGATCGTCTCATTGAGCAATACGGCAAGCGGCACAATGGCCTCAGGCACGTGACAGGATCGCGACGAGCGACACGCCGGCGGGCAGCGGGACGCGCCCGACCAGATAGCGTTCGAGCCCGAACACGCCGGTGAACAGCCGGTTGAGCGGCGCCGGCGGGATCGCGTCGTCGCTGCTGGTCTTGCCGGCGAGCTTGCCCGCGATCCGCGCGACGGCGGCGAGCGGGAAGAGCAGGCTGT
>JAESGM010000372.1_pt1 | contig 48090 bp, 47 predicted proteins | sample 9269721 | NCBI WGS metagenome assembly JAESGM01 (sample SAMN15720920, study PRJNA650825) | algae metagenome | isolation source: Komarekiella atlantica HA4396-MV6 and co-occurring heterotrophs from... | place: USA: Theobald House, Kauai, HI | collected 2009-07-29
TTGGATAAAGGGGCTGTCATCAGATGCTGGCCTCCATTCCAGCCAGCATCTTGAATCACAAAAGTATCAATCAGGGAATCCCAACGATTCAGTTAGGCAGTGAACCGCTCTAGCCGGCGTTCTGCTGTCATCGGGTCTGGAGTGTCGGTCAGCGCGCGTCTGCGTCGATCGTGCGCAGGGACTGAGCCTGGCGCCGCGCAGCCGCCTTCACCGCATCCTGCACCTTTTCAAACGCGCGCACCTCGATCTGGCGAACGCGCTCGCGGCTGATGTCGAACTCGCCGGAAAGCTCTTCCAGCGTCATCGGGTCTTCCGCCAGCCTGCGGGCCTCGAAGATGCGCCGTTCGCGCTCGTTCAGGACATCCATCGCGTCGCTCAGCAGCGAGCGGCGGCTTTCGAGTTCGTCCTGCTGGACGAGCATGTCCTCCTGGCTTTCGTGGTCGTCGACCAGCCAGTCCTGCCATTCGCCGGATTCGCCTTCCGTCGCGCGGATCGGCGCGTTCAGCGACGCGTCGCCCGACAGGCGCCGGTTCATCGACACGACTTCCTCTTCGGACACGTTGAGGCGGGTCGCGATCTCGGTGATGTGCTCAGGCTTCAGATCGCCTTCGTCGAGCGCCTGAATCTTGCCCTTCACCTTGCGCAGATTGAAGAACAGCCGCTTCTGATTGGCCGTGGTGCCCATCTTCACGAGGCTCCACGAACGCAGGATATATTCCTGGATCGACGCCTTGATCCACCACATCGCATAGGTCGCGAGGCGGAAGCCGCGCTCGGGCTCGAATTTCTTGACGGCCTGCATCAGGCCGACATTGCCTTCGGAAATGACTTCGCCGATCGGCAGTCCGTAGCCGCGATAGCCCATCGCGATCTTGGCGACGAGACGCAGGTGGCTCGTCACCATCTTGTGGGCCGCCGCTGTATCGTCATGCTCGAGATACCGCTTGGCGAGCATGTATTCTTCCTGCGGTTGCAGCATCGGAAAGCGGCGAATCTCTTCAAGGTAGCGGGAAAGGCCTCCCTCTCCGGTGGCAATGCTTGGTAGTGTCTGGGCCATAAAGCACCCTCTCTCTCAAATCGGCCTGCCCCCGCTGGCGGCGAGCAGGTGGCGCAGCGCCGTGGGCCTGTTGCGCCATATCGTCTATATAAGGATTGCGCGGACGAATTGCACGGCACATATCGTCCTGAAATAGTGCGTCTTCCTGAAGTGAACAATGTCAATCAGGTTTTCGTCATTCCGATGGCAAACGGCGGAGCGCTTCGTGAAGTTCCGCAAAATCGGCCGGGTAGGGCGCCTCGAAACGCATGACGTCATCAGTGCGTGGATGTCGGAACTGAAGAAGGCGCGCGTGAAGGGCTTGGCGCGGGAAATCTCCGACGAGAAATCTGAGATCGTCGGGCAGCTTGTTCGCCTTCGTCCTGAAGGCGCGGCCATAGGTCTGGTCGCCAATCAGCGGGTGGCCGACATGGGCCATATGGACGCGAATTTGATGCGTGCGCCCGGTTTCGAGCCGACATTCGACGAGTGCTGCAAACGAGGTGGCGTCGGATCTGCCGCCGAACTTCTCGACGACATTGTAGTGCGTTACCGCATGGCGCGCGTCGTTGCGTCCCTCGGAAATCACGGCGCGTTTGGTGCGGTCCGTCCCCGAGCGCCCGAGCGGCGCATCGATCGTGCCGGCCGGGCGTGGCGGAACGCCCCAGACGATGGCGTGATAGGCGCGTTCGAGGTCACCGGTGCGGCCGTGGTCGGCGAAGGCGTCGGACAGCGCACGATGCGCCATGTCGTTCTTGGCGATGACGAGGACGCCGCTCGTCTCCTTGTCGAGCCGGTGGACGATGCCGGGACGGCGCACGCCGCCAATGCCCGAGAGCGTGGCGCCGCAATGATGGATCAGCGCGTTGACGAGCGTTCCCGTCCAGTTGCCGGCACCCGGATGAACGACGAGGCCGGCCGGTTTGTCGATGACGATCAGGTCATCGTCCTCGAACAGGATCGAAAGGTCGATTGCCTCGGCCTCGGGTTCGGCAGGTTCCGGTTCCGGCATTCCGAGCGTGACGATCATGCCGGCCAGAAGCCTGGTCTTGGGTTCCTGCACGACCTTGCCGTCGATCCGCACGTCGCCGCCGCGGATGATCGCCTGGACGCGGTTACGCGACAGTTCGGGCGCGGTGTGCGCGGCCAGCCATTGGTCGAGGCGCGTGCCTGCGGCATCCTCGCCGACGGCGAAGGCTTTCAAACCGGCAATGGCTTCGGTATCAGGGACGCTCATTTCGCAGTGACCATTGGATTTTTCTATGACCGAGCGCCAACCTGAGCAGATCGACCCGGACGAACCGCTCGATCCGGCCGTCGAAAAGGTGCGGGCCAAGCTGATGCGCTTCGTCGTCATCAATCTTGGAATTCTGTTCCTGGCCGTTATGGCGGTGGTGGGGGCGCTTGTCTACCGGGCACTCTCTCCGGAGCCCTCTTCCGAGGAAGCCTCACCGGCCGATCTGCCTCTGCCGCCGGAAGGCAGCACCATCACCGGCGAAATCGCCTTGCCGGACGGCGCGAACATCCTGTCGCAGTCGCTTGCAGGCGGACGCCTGACGCTGCTCGTCGAAACCGGCGGTGCGCGTGAGATCCTCGTCTACGACATCGGCGCGGCCCGCATCATCGCGCGCTTCGCGCTGGTAGGCGAATAATGGCGCAGCGTCTTGCCACGGTCACGCTCGTCGTCGACGATTACGACGAGGCGATCGCGCATTATGTCCAGATCATCGGCTTCGAACTTCTCGAAGATACCGCGCTCGGCGGCGGCAAGCGCTGGGTGCGCGTCTGTCCGGCAGGCAGCGGATGCGCCTTCCTGCTCGCGCAGGCGGATGGAGAGGTTCAGCGCGCCGCAATCGGCAGCCAGACGGGCGGTCGCGTCGGCTTTTTCATCGAGACCGACGATTTCGACGTCGACTATGCGGCGATGAAATCGCGCGGCGTCGCGTTTCGCGAAGAGCCGCGCACTGAAGCTTATGGGAGGGTCGTCGTCTTTGCGGATTGCTACGGCAATCTCTTCGATCTCATCGAGCCTGCCCGACCTTAGGCCAGAAAAAAGTCGCGTTGGACCCGGTTGCCTTCGCGTGGGTTCGCTTCTATATGGGCGACTTGGACGCTCCCATCGTCTAGCGGTCAGGACGTCGCCCTCTCACGGCGAAAACAGGGGTTCGATTCCCCTTGGGAGTACCACTTTCTTTCCAGTCACGCATTTTCTGCCTGGCGCGCACAAGATGCGGGGCCAAATGTCAAACATGTTCACCATTTTAGCATCGCATTAAGTGACTATCGGGCAGTGTCCCATCCTGCATCGGGATGTGGGGGCATACTCGTGGGAATTGACGCAGTTCTGGCGAAAGCGGTGGCGCGGCGTGTTCAGGTTGCGGAGCCGGTCGCGAATATCGGCGAATCCAGCGGCGAAGGCGCACATGCTGATCGGCTGATGGCCGGGCTCAACGTGATGAGCGACGCGTTTTGCTATTATGACCGGGACGACCGCCTGATCCACTACAACGACGCAATGGTCGCGCTCTATGCGCCGATCGCCGACTTCATCCGTCCCGGCGTGCGCTTTTGCGATCTTCTCGACGCGGCCATCGAGCGCCGGGTCTGGGAGACGGGCGATACCGATCCGGCCGCGCTCAAGGCGCATGTGCTCGATCAGCGCAAAGGGCCAAGCTTCGAGATGCAGCTTGCCTTTCGCGACGGGCGGCACGTCATCCACCGCGAAATCCGCACCGAGGACGGCGGCACGATCGGGGTCTGCACCGACATCACATCCGTGGTGGCTCGAGACGCCGACCTCGAACGCGCCAATGCCGAGGCGCAGGCGGCGCAGCGGCGCCTGCAATGCGCCATCGACGCCCTGCCGGACGGTTTCGTGCTGTGGGACGACCGGGATCGGCTGATCGCCTTCAACACGGCGCTGCAGGACAAATTCTCGATGGTCAAGCTGGAGGTCGGCAAGACCTACAGGGAGCTTTTCCAGGAACTTGCGGAGCGGGGCGGCATCGCCGAGGCCCGCGGCAATGCGAGAAAATGGGTCGATGCACAGGTGGCGCGCTGGGAAGCGCTGGTCGATCATGAGGTGGAGTTCCGCCTGCCGACGGGGCGCTGGATGCGCCGGCATGACCAGGTCACCGTGAATGGCGACCGCGTCGGTATCGTCGCCGACATCACAGAGCATAAGCAGCGCGAGCGCGAACTGGCCGTGGCCCGCGATCGTGCCGAAAGCCTGTCCGCCGATCTCCAGCGCACGCTCGACACGATGGATCTCGGCGTCGTCGTGCTCGATGCCGATCTCAACACCGAAATCATCAACGAGGCCTATTACCGTCTGTGGCGCGCAAAGCCGGAGGAAATTCCCGTCGGCTCCCACGCACGCCACATGATGGAGGTCAGCCGGCTCAACGGCATCTACGATGTCGACGACGCGGCCTGGACGGCCTATGTCGAAGAACGCCTTGCGCAGATCGCATCGGGCGACGTGCCGCCGCGCGAATTCACGCGTGCGGACGGCTGCACGATGATCTATTCGGTGACGCCGCTTTCGGACGGACGCCGGCTTGTCTCCTATTTCGACATCACGGCGATGAAACGCCGCGAAGCCGAAATTGAGGAAGCCCAGCACAAGGCCGAACTCGCAGACCGCGCCAAATCCGAGTTCCTGGCCAATATGAGCCACGAAATCCGCACGCCCATGAACGGCGTTCTCGGTATGGCGGAGCTGCTGTGGAAGACCGATCTCGACGCCAAGCAGAAGACCTTCGCCGATATCATCGTCAAATCCGGCAATGCACTCCTGACCATCATCAACGACATTCTCGACTTCTCCAAGATCGACGCGGGGCAGCTCACGCTTGATCCCGCGCCGTTCGATCTCGCCGAGGCGATCGAGGACGTGGCGACGCTCGTCTCGACGCGCGCCAAGGAGAAGGATCTCGAGATGATCGTGCGCTTCGCTCCGGGGCTGAAGCGGCGCTACATCGGAGATGGCGGGCGGATCCGCCAGATCGTCACCAATCTCATGGGAAACGCGGTCAAGTTCACCGACACCGGCCATGTGCTGGTCGACGTCAGCGGGACGGCGTCGGAGGCCGGAACCTGCCTCACCATCTCGGTGACGGATACCGGCATGGGCATTCCCGCCGACAAGCTGGCGCTCGTCTTCGAAAAATTCAGCCAGGTCGATGCGTCATCGACGCGGCGGCATGAGGGCACCGGGCTCGGCCTTGCGATCTCGTCGCGGCTCGTCGCGCTGATGGAGGGCGCGATCGACGTGGAGAGCACGGAAGGGCAGGGCTCGCGCTTCTGGTTCACCGTCGATCTTCCGCACGCAGATGAACACATGCAGCAGCGCTCTCCCGCGCTCGACGTTCGCGGCGCGCGGGTGCTCATCATCGACGACAACCCGATCAACCGGTCGATCCTGCTCGAACAGATGCAGGGCTGGGACTTCGACGCCTGTGCGGCGGCGAGCGCGGCCGAGGGCATCGCGGTCCTGACCGAGGCGGCGCGGCGCGGGTTTGATGTCGATTGCGTCATCCTCGACTACCAGATGCCGGAGATGACGGGCGTCGATGCCGCCCGCATCATCCGTCAGACCGAAGCGATCGCGCGCACACCGATCCTGCTCCTCAGTTCGGTCGATCAGGCGGTCACCGGGGCGCCGGGGCGCGAACTGGGGATCGAGGCGCAGCTCATCAAGCCGGCGCGGTCCGCCGTGCTCCTGAAGACGCTCGTCGACACCATCCAGCGTCGCCGCTCCGCAGTGCCGAACGTGGTGGTGCCCCTCGTCAGGCCGGTCGAGGCGAGGACGCCGATCGCTCCGGTGCGCGCCATTGAAGCAACGACGGCGCTCGACGTCCTGGTCGCGGAAGACAATGAGGTCAACCAACTCGTCTTTCGACAGATATTGGAGGAGATCGGCCTCGACTTCGCCATCGTCGCCAACGGCCGGCTGGCGCTCGAGCGCTACCGGGAAACAGGGGCGCGGCTGATCCTGATGGATGTCTCCATGCCGGTGATGGACGGCCTCGAGGCGACGCGCGCGATCCGGGCGATGGCCACCGAAGACCCGCCGGTACCAATCATCGGCGTCACGGCGCACGCCCTCAAGGGCGACCGGGAGCGCTGTCTGGCGGCGGGCATGGATGATTACCTCCCCAAGCCGGTCAGTCCCAAGGCACTTGCCGACAAGATCGCTTCATGGCTTGATCGGGATGTGGCACGCGAAACCGGCCAAAACTGAACGTATATGGTGTGATCGCACCATACCGCTGCCAGGGTGCGTCATTGAAAGATTGCGTGATCGGAAGTTTGATTTTTCCGAGTTTCCGGACGGGAAGTGCTGCCGCCGACGTTGGATTGGTCTGTCTGTGCCCCAACTAAGGATCGTTCTCTGCGAATGCAGGCGTCGGTAGCGTTTCGGCTCGAAGGCGTTGCCTTTCCGTCCGTTTTTTTCGGGTTTCGGCGGGTCGCCTTTCCGGTCGTTCGACCACGCACTTATCCACATCCCCTACGCTGTTCGCGCTTGAGTTCGGCTGCCTTTCAACGGCTTCGTCAAGCCGACATCAATTTGTCATCCAACTGTTACATAGGGCCGGTATTGCCACTCGCGTCGCCGAAAAACGGCGGCAGCAGAAGAGATTCCGAACAGGAGTGGGCTCCATGAACAAAGTCATTCTCGCGGCTTCCGCCGCAGCAATCGCCATCGCCGCTTCGGCCGGTGCGGCATCCGCGCAGTCGCGCGACCAGATCCGCATCGTCGGCTCGTCGACGGTGTTCCCCTACACGCAGGCCGTTGCCGAAGAGTTCGCCAATATGGGCAATACCGCGCCGGTGCTTGAATCGACCGGTACGGGCGGCGGGATGCAGATCTTCTGCGGCGGCGTCGGAACCGAGCATCCGGACATCACCGGTGCATCGCGTGCCATGACCGAAGGCGAGTATGAAACCTGCGTTGCCAATGGCGTCGACAGCATCACCGAAGTCCTGATCGGCAATGACGGCCTTTCGATCGCGATCTCGCAGGACGGTCCGGACATGGACCTGACGAAGGCGCAGATCTTCCAGGCGCTTGCCGCTGAAGTCGAAGTCGACGGCGAAGTCGTTGCGAACCCCTACACGCGCTGGAACGAGATCGACGAGTCGCTGCCGGATGCCGCGATCAACGTTTTCGGTCCCCCGCCCACGTCCGGCACGCGCGACGCGTTCGTCGAACTCGTCATGGAAGAAGGCTGCGAAGGCTTCGAAGCCATTGCTGCTCTCGAAGAAGAGCGCATGGAAGAAGTCTGCCAGCGTATGCGCACCGACGGCCCGTTCGTCGAAGCCGGCGAAAACGACAATCTCATCGTCCAGCGCCTCCAGGCCGATGACAACGCTCTTGGCATCTTCGGCTACTCGTTCCTGTTCGAGAACCAGGACACGCTGAAGGCTGTTGCGATCGAGGGCGTTACGCCTTCGCCGGAGACGATTGCCGACGGCAGCTACGGCGTCGCCCGTCCGCTCTTCTTCTACATCAAGAACGCACACCGCGGTGTCATCCAGGGCCTCCAGGAGTTCGCGGACGAGTATGTCTCGGAAGAGTCGTTCGGCCCCGGCGGATACCTGGAAGAGCGCGGCCTGATCCCGCTGTCGGATGAAGAGCGCGAAGAGACCCGTACGGTGGTTTCCGAAGGCCAGCATTTCGATCGCTACCAGTAAGACGACGCTTGATTTGAGATCCCGGCCGTGCATTGAAGCACGGCCGGGATCAACCGTTGAAACCGGATTTGTCAGGCAGGCCGCCCGTGACCGGATATCTTTTTCTCGCCATCATCCTTTTCTCGCTCACGGCATTTTATGTCGGGCGGTCGGCAGGCACACGCTTTGTCGCGGCTGAGGGCACAAATGTTCATTCTCGCCCGATCTATCATGGTGCTTTCGCCGCGATCTGGGTCGGCCTTCCAACGCTCCTTCTTGTTTTCCTGTGGCTGCTCTTTCAGGGCGCCGTCGTGCGCACGCTGGTAACGCGATCGCTGCCGGCCTCTCTGACCGATGGCGCCAGCCCCGCGCAGATATCGCTCTTCATCAGCGAAATCCGCAATGTCGCCGCCGGCCGCATCTTCTCCGAGCCGAGCCCGGAAATCGCGGCGGCAGCGGAGCGCTATGCAAGCTGGACGGTGATCGCCAACTGGGCGATGGTCGTCGTCGCGCTGTGCATGATGGCGCTCGCCCTTTATCTCGCGCGTTCACGCAGCGCGCCGCGCTATCGCGCACGCCAGACCTTCGAACGCGCCCTCGACATCATCATGATCTCGTCGGCGGCGCTCGCAATCCTCGTAACGCTAGGGATCATCGTCTCACTCACCTATGAGGCGATCCAGTTTTTCCGGCTCGTTCCACCCACGGAATTCTTCTTCGGGCTGAACTGGGAGCCGCAGATCGCCATTCGTGACGATCAGGTGGCCGGAACCGGTGCGTTCGGCGCCGTACCCGTCTTCACCGGCACGCTTCTGATCGCGGCGATCGCACTCATTGTCGCGATCCCGGTCGGGCTCATGTCCGCCATCTATCTGGTCGAATTCGCCAATTCGCGTGTCCGTGGCGTCATCAAGCCGATTCTCGAGATTCTGGCCGGCGTGCCGACCGTCGTCTACGGCTTCTTCGCGGTCCTGACCGTCGCGCCTGCCATCCGGCAGGCCGGGTCGCTGTTCGGCATCGCGATCTCGCCCAACAGCGCGCTGGCCGCCGGCGCCGTCATGGGCATCATGATCATACCTTTCATTTCGTCGCTCTCCGATGACGCCTTGAAGGCCGTACCGCAATCCATGCGCGACGGTTCGCTGGCGATGGGTGCGACGCGCTCTGAAACCATCACCAAGGTGCTGATACCCGCAGCGCTTCCCGGCATCATGGGCGGCATCCTTCTTGCCGCCAGCCGGGCCATCGGCGAGACGATGATCGTCGTCATGGCGGCGGGGCTGACCGCCACGCTGACGGCCAATCCGCTGGAAGGCGTCACCACGGTGACGGTTCAGATCGTCACGCTCCTGATCGGCGACTCCGCATTCGACAACCCCAAGACCCTGTCTGCATTCGCGCTCGGCCTGGTGTTGTTCGTCGTAACCCTTTGCCTCAACGTCCTGGCGCTCAAGATCGTTCAGCGCTACCGCGAGAGATACGAGTAGACCGATGGCGGACATCTCGAACAACAAAGCGCCGCCGACCGCCGTCGACTGGGCTTCCGGAAAGGCGAAAGCCTTGCGCAAGAAGCGTTATGCGGCGGATCGTCGGCTTCGCTACTACGGCATCGCGGCGATCGCCACCGCCGTTCTTCTGCTGGGCATCCTGATCGCATCGCTGGTTTCGACCGGCTACCTCGCATTCGTGCAGACACATGTGACGATGGACGTGGTTATCGATCCGGAGCAGGTTCCAGCGGAAAATCCGGCCGAGGGCAATTATCGCGCGATCATCGCGGATGGCGTTCAACGGCTTTTCCCCGATGTGGAGGGCCGCGCGAATCTGCGCAGCGCCGCAGGGATCGTCACGAACGGCGCGCAGGTGATCCTGCGCAACCAGGTGATCTCCGATCCGTCACTGATCGGCCAGACGGTCACGCTCCAGGTTCCGGTGTCCGATCCCTTCGATCAGCTCTACAAGAACGTGATCGACCGGAACCTGCCCGAAGACCGCCGCCGCGTGTCGGACGACGAGATCGCGCTGTTCGAGACGCTGGAAGAGCGCGGGTTGATCGAAGCCAAGGCGAATTGGGGGTTGATCTTCAACGCCGACAGCCGCTTCCCCGAACTGGCGGGTCTCGCCGGCGCCATTACCGGGTCGTTCTATGCGCTCCTGATCTGCTTCGTGATCTCGTTCCCGGTAGGGATCGCGGCCGCGATCTATCTGGAGGAGTTCGCACCGAAAAACCGCTGGACGGACCTCATCGAGGTCAACATCAACAATCTGGCGGCGGTTCCGTCCATCGTCTTCGGTCTGCTGGGCCTTGCCGTCTTCATTCAGCTCTTCGGGCTGCCGCGTTCCGCGCCGCTTGTCGGCGGCCTTGTCCTCGCCCTGATGACGCTGCCGACGATCATCATCGTCACGCGCAATTCCCTGAAAGCCGTTCCGCCGTCGATCCGCGAGGCCGCGCTTGGCGTCGGAGCGTCGCGCCACGAGGTCATCCTGCATCATCTTCTGCCGCTTGCATTGCCCGGCATCCTCACCGGCACGATCATCGGCATGGCGCAGGCTCTGGGCGAAACGGCGCCGCTGCTTCTCATCGGCATGAACGCCTTTCTCACCTCGCCGCCCGGCGGCGTCATGGAACCCGCGACCGCGCTCCCGACCCAGATCTTCATCTGGGCCGACAGCCCCGAACGCGGCTTTGTTTCGCGAACCTCCGCGGCAATCCTCGTCCTGCTCGGTTTTCTGATAACCATGAACGCGATTGCCATTTACCTGCGGTCCCGTCTTGAGAGACGTTGGTAGGAGCTACGAAGGATGAACCAGATGACCGAAATCGCTCTAGAAAACGCGATCACCAATGTCGCCCCGCCCGCCAATGCCAAGATGCGCGGACGCGACGTCAATGTCTTCTATGGCGCCAAGCAGGCCCTTTTCGACGTCAATCTCGACATCGGCGAACGCCAGGTGACGTCGCTGATCGGTCCGTCGGGCTGCGGCAAGTCGACATTCCTGCGCTGTCTCAACCGGATGAACGACACCATCGACATCGCGCGCATGGAAGGCGATATCACACTCGACGGTCAGGACATCTATGATCCGAAGATCGACGTGGTGGAATTGCGCGCCCGCGTCGGCATGGTGTTCCAGAAGCCCAACCCGTTCCCGAAATCCATATTCGAGAATGTCGCGTACGGCCCGAAGATCCATGGCCTGGCGTCGAACAAGGCCGACCTCGAGGAGGTCGTCGTCACCAGCTTGAAGAAGGCGAGCTTGTTCGATGAGGTGAAGGACCGTCTGCATGAGCCGGGGACCGGTCTTTCAGGCGGCCAGCAGCAGCGTCTTTGCATCGCACGCGCCATTGCGGTCTCGCCGGAGGTGATCCTGATGGATGAACCCTGCTCCGCGCTCGACCCCATCGCCACGGCCAAGATCGAGGAACTGATCGACGAATTGCGCGCGAACTTCACCATCGTCATCGTCACGCACTCCATGCAGCAGGCCGCCCGCGTCTCGCAACGCACGGCCTTCTTCCATCTCGGCATTCTCGTCGAGGAAGGTGCGACCGAGCAGATCTTCACCGCGCCGTCCGACAAGCGCACGCAGGACTATGTCACCGGACGCTTCGGCTGATCGGCACACGAAGAGGGCAGTGACAATGGTTGGACAACATATCGTAGCCTCCTTCGACGAGGAACTCGGCCAGATCGACCGGTTGATCCGCGACATGGGCGATCTGGCGCAGGCGATGGTCACGGCGGCGACGCAATCGCTGCTCGACAATGACGTCCCGCTCGCCCAGCGGGTCATCTCGGACGACGTCGTGATGGATGCGCGCCAGCGCGAACTCGACGAGCGGGCTATCGCGCTCATTGCCAAGCGCCAGCCGATGGCGCAGGACCTGCGCGCCGTCGTCGGTGCGATCCGCATGGCAAGCGATCTGGAGCGCGTCGGCGATCTGGCCAAAAACATCTCCAAACGCGTCAGCGCGGTCGGACAGGGCGCGATGCAGCGCAAGCTCTCGCATTCGATCGATGCGATGGCGCAGATGGTGCGCGCGCAGCTTGCGGGCGTGATCGACAACTATGTCGGCCGCAATCCGAAGGCATTGGTGACGCTTCGCGCCGACGACGAGAATATCGATGTGCAGTACACCGCCGTCTTCCGCGAACTCCTGACTTATATGATGGAAGATCCGCGCAACATCACGGCCTGCACGCACCTGCTTTTCTGCGCCAAGAATCTGGAGCGGATCGGCGATCACGCGACCAACATCGCCGAGAACGCCTATTACGTCATGGTCGGCCAGCAATTGCCGCTCCACCGGCCCAAGCTCGACGAGACGTCGATCTCGGGCAGGCCGGCGTGAGGACCGGTCGATGATCGCGCCGAAGATCATGGTGGTCGAGGACGAGGAGCCGTTGGGCGTCCTGATCAAGTACAATCTTGAAGCCGAGGGCTACAAGGTCGAGGTGATCGCGCGTGGCGACGAGGCTGAGATCCGCCTTCACGAAACCGTGCCGGACCTGCTCGTGCTCGACTGGATGGTTCCGGCGATCTCCGGCATCGAATTGTGCCGGCGGCTGCGGATGCGGGCCGAAACCGAGCGCTTGCCAATCATCATGCTGACCGCGCGCGGCGAGGAAAGCGACCGGGTGCGCGGGCTTTCGACCGGCGCGGACGACTATCTCGTCAAGCCGTTCTCGACGCCCGAATTCGTCGCCCGCGTGCGTGCGCTCCTGCGCAGGGCGAAACCGGAAATCCTTTCGAGCGTGCTCAAGGTCGGCGATATCGTGCTCGACCGGGAGGCGCACCGCGTCTATCGCGGCCAGACGGAAGTCCATCTCGGCCCGACCGAATTCCGCCTGCTCGAATTCCTGATGCAGCATCCAGGCCGCGTCTTCGCGCGTGGACAATTGCTCGACAATGTGTGGGGCGAGACGATCTATATCGACGAGCGCACCGTCGACGTGCATGTCGGGCGCCTGCGCAAGGCCGTCAATCCGGACAACGCGCCGGACGTCATACGCACAATCCGCGGCGCAGGCTATTCGATCAACGAAAGCTGATTTTCAGGCGCCTGCCTGCATCGTCGCGATGTAGCCCGGTGCGAAGAGTTCGTTGTCGACGGCCTCCAGCGCGCGCCGCGCGCAACCTTCGAGGATCAGCGGCATCTCGTCGGCCTCAAGGTCGAAAGAGATGACCGCGTCGTGCTGCCCGCCGGCCGTCTGCGCGATCGCGCTGCGGATCGAGGGCTCCATCACGTCGAAGGCGAGCGTTCCCGGCCCGACGATCGCGACCGGCGCGGGGTCGATCAGCGCGAAGAGCGAGCCCAGCCCATAGCCGATCGCCTCGCCCGCACGGATGAAGGCGGCGCGTGCGGGGCCGTCACCGGTTCGGGCGTCCCCGGCAAGTCTGAGCATCGTTTCATGGTCGACATCGGCGTCGGGCTCGGCCTGATCGCTTCGGCCGGCGGCTTCGCGCTGGATCGCGTAGTTTCCGGCATAGGCCTCGATGCAGCCATGACGTCCACAGCGGCAGAGCGCACCGCCGGGACGATGGATCATGTGGCCGAATTCTCCACCCGAGGAATAGGCGCCGGTGAAGAGTTCGCCGCGCAGGACAAGCCCCATGCCGATGCCGTTGGAAAGCAGGAGGGTGACGAAATTGTCGCGATAGCGTTCCGGGTCGCGGGCGCGCAGCGCCACGGCGATCATGTTGCAGTCGTTCTGTACGGTGACGGGAAAGCCGAAGCGCCTTTCGAGGATGTCGGCGAATGGGATGTCGCTTTCCGGCGTGATCGGCGTCCACAGCAAGGCGCGCGCATTCGAATCCGTGATGCCCTGCACGGCCATGGTCATGCGCATCACGTCGTTCGGCGTGCGCGCTGCATCGGTGAGCAGCGCCTCGATCATGTTCGTCACCGCGCCGACAAGATCGTCCCGCGTGGCTTTCAATGTCGACAGCCGTTCGCGCCGCTGCGTGACGATCCGGCCGGCATAATCGAAGACGGTTGCCGAGAGCGTGTTCAGGAGAAGCACCACCGTCAGAACGGTCGCGGCTTCGGGTTCGAGGCCGAGGGAGACCTGCGGACGTCCGCGGCGGGCGACCTCGTTCTCGCCGCTCTTGACCGGTCGCAAAACGCCTTCGGCGATGAGATCGGAAGAAATCGCCGAAATCGTCGAATGGCTGAGACCGGTGCGGCTGACGAGATCCGTGCGCGAAGGCTGGCCGTCGCGACGCACCGCCGCGATGACCATCGCGCGATTGCGCTTGCGCAGATCGTCGTGTCGCACGCCCAATGTCATGGATCGGTCCTCCCAAAGGCGTCTTCAAGCACCTCCGAAAGGAGATTGACACACGGAATTTGCTGAGTCATTATTTTTTTCGAGGCTCGAAAAAAAGGGCTTCCCGCTGCCGAGAGGCAATTTGAGGAGGCGCCGCACGCGGCGCAGGGAGGAACATCATGAAGAATTTCGCAACCGCCTTGCTGGCGGGCGTCGCGCTTTCGCTCACGCTTTCGGCCGCTGCAAGGGCCGAGGGCAAAATCATCGGCGTCTCCTGGTCCAACTTCCAGGAAGAGCGCTGGAAGACCGACGAGGCCGCGATGAAGGCCGCGATCGAGGCCGCCGGCAACAGCTACATCTCCGCCGACGCGACCTCCTCGGCCGCAAAGCAGCTCACCGATGTCGAATCGCTGATCAGCCAGGGCGCCAATGCGCTCATCATTCTGGCGCAGGATTCATCGGCCATCGGTCCTGCCGTCGAGAACGCTGTTGCCGAGGGCATTCCGGTCGTCGGCTATGACCGCCTGATCGAGAATCCCGACGCCTTCTACCTGACCTTCGACAACAAGGAAGTCGGCCGTCTTCAGGCTCAGGCCGTCCTCGAAGCGCAGCCGGAAGGCAATTACGTCTTCATCAAGGGCTCGTCGTCCGATCCGAATGCGGACTTCTTGTTCTCGGGCCAGATGGAAGTGCTTCAGGAAGCGATCGACGCCGGCACGATCGCGAATGTCGGCGAGGCCTATACGGACGGCTGGCTGCCTGCCAATGCGCAGCGCAACATGGAGCAGATCCTGACCCAGAACAACAACGAGGTCGACGCGGTCGTCGCCTCGAATGACGGCACGGCGGGCGGTGCGATCGCAGCGCTCGACGCGCAGGGTCTGGCAGGTTCGGTTCCCGTTTCCGGGCAGGACGCCGACCATGCCGCGCTGAACCGTATCGCGCTCGGCACGCAAACCGTCTCGGTCTGGAAGGACTCGCGCGAACTCGGCAAGGCCGCGGCGGAAATCGCCAACGAACTGGCCGAGGGCACTGCGATGAACGAGATCGAAGGCGTGACGGCCTGGTCCGATGGTCCGAACGGCACGGAGATGAACGCTATTTTCCTGGAGCCGCTAGCGATCACCAAGGACAATCTCGACGTCGTCATCGATGCCGAATGGGTTGCCAAGGACGTCGTGTGCCAGGGCGTCGCAGCCGGCTCGACGCCCGCCTGCGACTGATCCTCGACAGGTCGAAACATCATGCGCCGCGGTTTGACGAAAGCCGCGGCGCATTCATAAGATGAACGGCGACGCGTCGGGTCTTCGACCTCGGGCGTCCGCGATGGAGGAGACGATGTCGGACACGACGTCCCCCGCGCCGGCAGATGCCGCGCGCGCATCCGAGCAGAGCCCGCTCGCACGCTTCATGAAGGCCACCGAACTCGACACGCGTATGCTCGGAATGCTCGGCGCGCTCGCCGTCATCTGGATCGCGTTCCACATCATGTCGGGCGGACTGTTCCTGACTCCGCGCAATCTGTGGAACCTGTCGGTGCAGTCGGCATCCGTCTCGGTGATGGCGACGGGCATGGTGCTGGTCATCGTAACCCGCAACATCGACCTGTCGGTTGGCTCCGTCCTCGGTGTCACCGGCATGATCATCGCGGTGACGCAGGTCCGAATCCTGCCGGATTATCTCGACCTCGGCCATCCGGCCATCTGGGCGATCGCGATCCTCGTCGGGCTCGCCGTCGGCATCGCCATCGGCGCCCTGCAAGGCTTCATCATCGCCTATATGCAGGTGCCGGCCTTCATCGTCACGCTCGGCGGTCTGCTCATCTGGCGCGGCGCGGCCTGGTGGGTGACGAGCGGGCAGACCGTCGCGCCGATGGACGCCCGTTTCCGGCTTCTCGGCGGCGGGTCGGAAGGCGCGATCGGCGCGCAATGGAGCTGGGTCGTCGGCATCGTCGCGTGCCTGGCGGTTGTCTTCTTCATCTGGAACGCGCGCAAGCAGCGTCGCCGTTTTCACTTCCCGCTGCGCCCTGTGTGGGCCGAGGCGTTCCTCGCCGGCGTCGCCTGCATCGCCATATTAGGCGCCGTCGCCATCGCCAATGCCTATCCCTGGCCGGCCGGCACCGTGCGCCGCTATGCCGAGGCCAACAACATCACCGTCCCCGAAGGCGGGCTCTTCATCCCGCACGGCATCGCGATCCCGGTCCTGATCGCGATCGCGGTCGGCATCGTCATGACGTTCGTCGCGACCCGCACCCGGTTCGGCCGCTACGTCTTCGCCATCGGCGGCAATCCGGAGGCGGCAGCGCTCGCCGGCATCAATACGCGCTGGATCACGATGAAGATCTTCATGGTGATGGGTGCGCTCGCCGCCATCGGCGCGGTGATCTCGACGGCACGCCTCAATGCGGCCACCAACGCGCAGGGCACGCTCGACGAATTGCTGGTGATCGCCGCAGCGGTCATCGGCGGCACGTCGCTCGCCGGCGGCGTCGGCACCATCGTCGGCGCGATGATCGGGGCGGTCCTGATGCAGTCGCTCGCCACGGGCATGATCCTGCTCGGCGTCGACTCGCCCTTGCAGAACATCGTCGTCGGCGCGGTGCTTGTCATTGCCGTCTGGCTCGACACCATCTACCGCCGTCGCGTGGGTTAGGAGTTCGAAGATGGAAAGTCGCACCCCACTCGTCGAGATGAAGAACATCTCGATCTCGTTCGGCGGCATTCACGCCGTCGACAATGCCAGCGTCGATATGTTTCCCGGCGAGGTCGTCGCACTTCTCGGTCACAACGGCGCCGGCAAGTCGACGCTGATCAAGGTTCTCTCCGGCGCCTACAGGCGCGATGCCGGCGAGATTTTCGTCAATGGCGAGGAAGCGCAGATCGCCAATCCGCGCGACGCCAAGAAATACGGCATCGAGACGATCTACCAGACGCTTGCGCTTGCCGACAATGTCGACGCTGCGGCCAACCTCTTCCTCGGCCGGGAATTGCGCACGCCCTGGGGCACGCTCGACGACGTCGCGATGGAGTCGGAAACCCGCAAGGTGATGGGCCGCCTCAATCCGCGCTTCCAGCGCTTCAAGGAGCCGGTGAGCAAATTGTCGGGCGGCCAGCGCCAGTCGGTCGCCATCGCGCGCGCGATCCATTTCAATGCGCGCATCCTGATCATGGACGAGCCGACCGCCGCGCTCGGGCCTCAGGAAACGGCGCAGGTCTCGGAACTCGTCCTGCAACTGAAGCAGGACGGAATCGGTATCTTCCTCATCAGCCACGACATCCACGATGTCTTCGATCTCGCCGACCGCGTCGTCGTGATGAAGAACGGGCAGGTGGTCGGAACGGCGCGCACCAGTGATGTCGACCAGGACGAAGTGCTCGGCATGATCATCCTCGGCAAATGCCCACCGGGCGCCATTCCGGGTCCGGGCGCGCTGAAGATCGCGGCCTGAACAGCCGACGAACGAAAAAGAGGCGCCTTGCGGCGCCTCTTGTCATTTCAGCCTGAGGCTGAAATCAGCAGCGTGCTTCGTAACGTTCGCCCGTGCGGCGGTCGCGATAGACGCACCAGCCCTGACGATCCTGCGAGCGGCCTACCAGATAGCCGGCAGCGCCGCCAATGGCCGCACCGGCCAGAGCGCCCGATGCACGGCCGGTCGCAATAGCACCGACGCCGGCGCCGACAGCAGCGCCTCCAACAGCGGTCTGTTCAGCGGTGGTGCAGCCGGCAGCGATCATCATCGTTGCGGCGAGAGCCAAAAGTGTCTTCTTCATTTACAGCCTCCATAAGGATGGGCATGCCCTTCGGCGGGTAAATGAAGTGCATGCGGTTGATTAATCAAGTGCTTTATTCCTGACGGTTCGTATCGGGGTCTCCAAAGGCCATGGCGACGGCCATGCTCGGTTCCACCCAAGGCTCGAGCGACGCGACCAGTTTTCCGCCCTCGATATCCCAGACCAGCTCGGCATCAGCCTCGATGAGCAGGGGATCGACGGAAACGCATTCGGCAAACATCTTCGGATGGCTTCCCACGGCGGCGGATCGCACCGAGGGAAGGTCCGACCGGCATTCCTCGGCCGTTTCATAGGCAAAGACGGGAACGGGAATTTCCTCGCATTGCGCGAGGTCGCCCGAGCACCCGATCATCAGAAGAATGGCAGCGATGTGTTCCATGACCACGTCCCTTTCACCAGCCAGAAACGGCAAAGCCGCGCAATAGGTTCCCGCCGCTTCATCAAACGATAACGAATCGCACCGATCTTGGCCGGGCGGAGGCTGGACATGTCGAGCGCGCTGAAAGTCGAATCCTTTCTTGAAATGATGAGCGCGGAGCGCGGGGCGAGCGACAATACGCTTGCCGCCTACAGGCGCGACCTCAACGACGCGCAACATGTGCTGGCGGCGCGCGGCGGGCTCGTCAAAGCTGCGCCGGGCGATATCGTCTTCTATCTCGAAGACCTTTCGGTGCGCGGTTTCGCCTCTTCGACACAGGCACGGCATCTGTCGGCGCTACGGCAGTTCTACCGCTTCCTCTATGCCGAAGGGTTGCGCAGCGACGATCCCACAGCGACGATCGACGCGCCGCGCAAGGCCCGCAGTCTGCCGAAGACGATGGGCGAATCCCTGGTCGACCGGCTTATCGCGCGCGCCGGAGTGGAAGCCCGCGAACCGGGACTGGCGGATGCGGAGCGCGCCTTGCGCGTGCGAACGCAGGCGATCGTCGAGCTTCTCTATGCAACGGGCTTGCGCGTGTCCGAGCTCGTTCAGCTTCCGGTCACCATTGCGGCGCGCAGCGACCGTTTCTTCACCGTCACCGGCAAGGGCGGCAAGGATCGTCTGGCGCCGCTGTCGCCGGTCGCGCGCGGGGCGGTCGAGGCTTGGGCGGCATTGCGCAATGCCGATCCGCAATGGGAGGGCAACCGTTTCCTGTTTCCCGCCCGCTCGAAGGAGGGGCATCTTGCGCGTCAGGTGCTGGCGCGCGATCTGAAGTCGCTCGGGCTACGGGCGGGCATTCGAGCCGGTGACCTGTCGCCGCACGTTCTTCGCCACGCCTTCGCAAGCCATCTTCTCCAGAACGGCGCCGATCTTCGCGCAGTTCAGCAACTGCTTGGCCATGCCGACATTTCGACGACACAGATTTACACGCATGTTCTTGAAAAGACGCTCACAGAACTGGTCGCGAATCACCATCCGCTTGCCGATTAGCCTCGTGACCGCTATGTGAAACCCGCATCCCGCAAGCGCGGACCGTCACGCCATCCTTTCCCGGTAAGCCAGAGAGTCCATGTACAACTATCTCGACTTCGAAAAGCCTGTCGCAGACCTGGAAGGCAAGATTCTCGAACTGAGGAAGCTCGCGGACAGCGGCGAGGCCGTCGATGTCGGCGAGGAAATCGCGCGTCTCGAAAAGCGATCGCGCGAGGCGTTGCGCGACCTCTACCGGCAATTGACGCCATGGCAGAAGGCGCAGGTCGCGCGCCATCCCGACCGTCCGCACTGCATCGACTATGTCGGGGGGCTGTTTACCGATTTCACTCCGCTGGCCGGCGACCGCGCCTTCGGCGAGGACAATGCGATCATCGGCGGCTTCGCGCGCTTTCGCGGTCAGCCGGTCGCCGTGCTCGGCCAGGAAAAGGGATCGGACACCAAGACGCGGCTGAAGCACAATTTCGGCATGGCCCGGCCCGAGGGCTACCGCAAGGCCGTGCGCATCATGGAACTGGCCGACCGCTTCAAGGTGCCGATGATCACGCTGGTCGACACCGCCGGCGCCTATCCCGGCATAGGCGCAGAGGAACGCGGGCAGGCCGAAGCCATCGCGCGCTCGACGTCGCAGTGCCTGGCGATGAAGGTTCCGACTGTTTCCGTCGTCATCGGCGAGGGCGGATCTGGCGGCGCAATCGCGATCGCGACGGCCAACAAGGTCTACATGCTCGAACACTCGATCTATTCGGTGATTTCGCCGGAAGGGGCGGCCTCGATCCTCTGGCACGATTCGACACGCGCCAAGGATGCGGCGACGAACATGAAGATCACCGCGCAGGATCTGCTCGACCTCAAGATCATCGACGGTATCATCTCGGAGCCGCTGGGCGGTGCGCATCGCGGGCGAGACAATGTCATCGAGGCTGCCGGCGAACAGATTTCGCGCGGCTTTTCCGAGCTTCAGGGCGCAAACATGGATTACCGCGAGCATCGCCGCGAGAAATTTCTTGCCATTGGCCGCAGTCTCGCCTGAGAGCGACGCTGCGGCAGGAAAGCGGAATTTTTTGATTGTGGTAACGGTTTTTCAAGGTTAACCAGTCTAGCGTCGGGTTTTGCGAGGCTCGATACGTTAAACGTAAAGCCTTGCGGGGGATCACAGAGAGCCGTCGACGACCATGAATCTTCGCCTAACCCATGTCGCTCTTCTCGCCGCCGCCACCATGCTGGCGGGCTGCAATGCCTCGCTGGAGGACATCGCGCCGAAGGCCGAGCGTCAATTGCCCGCCAAGGTCGTGCAGACGATGAAGGCGAAGGGCATGAGCGTCACTTCGCCGATCATGGTGCGGCTGTTCAAGGAAGAAGCTGTCCTCGAGGTCTGGAAGCAGAAGGACAATGGCCGTTTCGACCTCGTGAAATCTTATGAAATCTGCAAATGGTCGGGCAAGCTCGGGCCGAAATTCACCGAGGGCGATCGCCAGGCGCCGGAAGGGTTCTATGCGGTCGCGCCGCACCAGATGAACCCGAACTCGAATTTTCACCTCGCCTTCAATATCGGCTTCCCGAACGCCTTCGACCGCGCGCATGGCCGCACCGGCCAGCATCTGATGGTTCACGGCGCCTGCTCGTCCTCCGGGTGCTACTCGATGACCGACGAACAGGTCGAGGAAATCTACGCCTTTGCGCGCGACGCGTTCAAAGGCGGCCAGCAGGCGTTTCAGTTCCAGGCATTCCCCTTCCGGATGACGCCGGCCAACATGGCGCGCTACAAGAGCGACTCAAATTACGAGTTCTGGTCGATGCTGAAGGAAGGCTACGACCATTTCGAGATTACCAAGCTGCCGCCGAAGGTGGATGTGTGCGAGCGCCGCTACGTCTTCAACCAGTATACGGCGGACGGTCGCCCCTTCGATCCGGCCGGCGCCTGCCCGGCGGCCACGCAGCCCGAGGCGTTGCAGACGGCCTACAAGACCTACAAGAGCACTTTCGACGTCGCCTTCACCTCGGCGCTGGATTCCAGCGCCTTTTCGAAGCCGGCGCCGTCGATCACCGGCATCAAGGAAGCGGCGCTCGTTGCCGACTGGTCGCGCAAGCGCGCCCGCGGCGAGCGCGTCAGCCAGGAGCCGCCCAATTTCGAGCAGTCGGGCGTCATGGTCTCGACCCGACCGCCGAGCGAACGCCCGGTCACGCAACCGGCCGCCTATCAGCTGGCGCCGCAGCCGGCAGTGACACCTGCTCCGGCCGCCGCACCCGTCGCGGAGCCGGCCCCCGTCGCCGTCGCGCCGGCGCCGCAGCCCGCCGAGCCGCCATCGCGTCTCGGCCGCCTGATGACGCTGTTCGGCAACTGACCAGTTTGACGGAAATCTACGATCTGAGGGGGCTGAACTGCCCCCTTCCGGTGTTGAAGACGCGCAAGCGCCTGCAATCGATGCGTCCGGGCGAGCGCCTGACGGTCGAGACGACCGATCCGCTCGCCGCCCTCGACATTCCCGCCTTCTGCCAGGAAGACGGCCACATGCTTCTAGAGAGCACGACCACCGAAGGCGGCCATCGGTTCGTGATCGAAAAGGGCTAGAGGCCGGCTTTGAGCCGGTCCTTGCCGATGTCGTCGAGTTGGTAGGCCGTGGTCTGGTAGACCTGGTTGATCCAGTTTCCGAACAGAAGATGGGCATGGGAGCGCCAGCGGTTGAGCGGCGCGCGCGAGGGATCGTCGTTGGGGAAGTAGCCGTGAGGCAGTCCTGTCTTCACACCTGCGGCGACATCCCGGTCATATTCCTCCTTCAGCGAGGTGGAATCATATTCGATATGGTTGAACATGTAGAGCCGGTTTCCGGCCTTTTCTGCGAGCATACATGGCCCGGTGACATCCGACTCCATCAGGAGTTCGAGGCCGGATTCCGGCCGGATATCGGCCGATCGCACTTCCGTCCAGCGTGACACCGGCACGGCGAAATCGTCCGAGACGCCCATGAGATAGGGCGATGCGGGCGCGTTGTTGCGGTGACGGAACACGCCGAACGCCTTCTCTTCGAGCGCGTATTTCGGTAATTGGTGAAAATGCCAGGCCGCGGCCATCGCTCCCCAGCAGATGAAGAACGAGGAATGCGCGTTGGTCGCCGTCCAGTCGAGGATGCGCGTCAGCTCCGACCAGTAGCCCACTTCCTCGAAGGGCAGAAGCTCGATCGGCGCGCCGGTGATGATGAAGCCGTCGAACTTGCGTTCGCGCACCTCCTCCCACGTCTGGTAGAACGAGATCAGATGATCCTCGGAGGTGTTTTTCGCCCTGTGGTTGCCGATACGCACCAGCGTCAGTTCGATCTGAAGCGGCGTTGTGCCGATCAGGCGTGCGAACTGCGTCTCGGTGCGGATCTTGTTCGGCATCAGGTTGAGCAGGCCGATCTGGAGCGGACGGATGTCCTGCCTGAGCGCCGTCCGCTCGTCCATGATGGACACGCCCTCGCGCACGAGAACGTCGCGTGCGGGCAACTGGTCGGGGATCTTGATGGGCATGGCGCACTCCAGAACGCAAAAGACCGGCGGCGGATTCGCGGCCGGTCCGAACGGACTGTGCAAGCGGCCCCTTAGCGACTTTTTTAACGTGGCTGCAAGCCGACCGGCTAAATCACCACGGATTCATGCGCGCATTTAGGCACACACGCCCTTTGCGTCAATCGCAAAGCTTGCTAGATGGAGCCGCCTTCCCCAAAGTGGACCAGTTACGATGAACGAGAAGCTTCGCCCGCAACCCCGCCCCGGCGTGATGGAAATCGCAGCCTACGTGCCGGGAAAGCACGGCGATTCCTCCAAGGGCAAGATCCACAAGCTGTCGTCGAACGAGACTCCGCTTGGCGCGTCGCCGGCCGCCATCGACGCGGCCGCGCAGGTGCTCGCCCATGCCGAACTTTACCCCGATGGCCAATCGATCGAGCTTCGGGCGGCGATCGCCGAGGTTCACGGCCTCAATGCCGAGAACATCCTGTGCTCGAACGGATCGGACGAACTGCTCGGCCTCCTGGCGCAGACCTATCTGACGGCCGGAGACGAGGGCATCTTCACCGAGCACGGCTTCCTCGTCTATCGCATTCAGATTCTCGCGGCCGGCGGCGTGCCCGTCGTCGTCAAGGAGACGAACGAGCGCGCCGATGTCGACGCGATTCTCGCGGCTGTCACCGACCGGACGAAGATCGTCTTCCTCGCCAATCCGAACAATCCGACCGGCACCTACCTGCCGTTCGAGGAAGTGCGGCGGCTTCATTCCGGCCTGCCTTCCAACGTCGTGCTGGTGCTCGACGCAGCCTATGCCGAATATGTACGCCGCAACGACTATGAGTCCGGCATCGAACTCGTCTCTTCGGCGCAGAACGTCGTGATGACGCGCACCTTCTCCAAGATCCACGGCCTAGCCGGGCTTCGCATCGGCTGGATGTACGCCCCGGCCGGCATCATCGACGCCGTCAACCGCGTGCGCGGACCTTTCAACGTCAACGCGATGGCGATCGCTGCCGGCGCGGCGGCGATCCGCGACCGCAGCCATGTCGAGGAGGCCGTCGCCTTCAACGAGGCATGGCTGCCCTGGATCGCGGACGAACTGACCAAGATCGGCCTCAGGGTCACGCCCAGCGTCGGCAATTTCGTGCTGATCCATTTCACCGAGGCGCACTCGGCGGAGGCGGCCGATGCGTTCCTCACCGAGCGCGGCTTCATCCTGCGCCGCGTGACGGGCTACGGCTTTCCCAATGCGCTGCGCATGACGATCGGCTCGGAAGAGGCCAATCGCGGCCTCGTCGAGGCGCTGACCGACTTCATGAAGGCTTGACGTGACCGTCCATTTCGACCGCATCGCTTTCATCGGCATCGGCCTCATCGGTTCCTCGCTCGCGCGCGCCGTGCGGCGCGAGGAGCTGGCCGGCCATCTCGTCGTCTCGACCCGCAGCGCGGATACTCTGGCTCGCGCCGAGGAACTCGGGCTCGGCGACAGCTATTTCGCCGATGCCGCCGACGCGGTGCGCGATGCCGATCTCGTCGTCGTCTCCGTTCCCGTCGGCGCGTCGGAAGCGGTCGCGATGGCGATCAAGGATCACCTGAAACCCGGTGCGATCGTCACCGATGTCGGATCGACCAAGGCGTCCGTCATCGCGCAGATGGCGCCGCATATGCCTGAAGGCGTGCATTTCATCCCCGGCCACCCGCTGGCGGGTACGGAAAAGTCCGGCCCCGACGCCGGCTTTGCCGAACTCTTCACCAATCGCTGGTGCATTCTGACGCCGCTCGACGGCACCGATCCCGCCGCGTTGACGAAGCTCGGCGATTTCTGGCGCGCTTGCGGCTCCAACATCGACACGATGGACCCGCAACACCACGACATGGTGCTCGCCATCGTCTCGCATCTGCCGCACATCATCGCCTACAACATCGTCGGTACGGCGGACGATCTGGAAGCAGTGACGAAGAGCGAGGTCATCAAATATTCGGCCTCCGGTTTCCGTGATTTCACTCGTCTTGCCGCCTCGGACCCGACCATGTGGCGCGACGTGTGCCTGCACAACAAGGACGCGATCCTCGAAATGCTGGCGCGGTTTTCCGAAGATCTCGCTTCGTTGCAGCGCGCCGTGCGCTGGGGCGACGGCGACAAGCTTTTCGACCTCTTCACCCGCACGCGCGCGGTGCGCCGGTCAATCATCGACGCCGGTCAGGAAGTCGATGCGCCGGACTTCGGCCGCCAGGCGGCAAAGAAGTCCTAGAGCGGCGGCAGCGTTCCGAGGTTCAGGAACCCGATCGAGACATCGCCCTTGGCGATCCGTAGCGGCAGTGTCGGATTGTCTCCCAACATCGACATGCCTGTTACGGCCAGGCGAATCTGATCGCGCGCGGCGGGGAAGAGCTCCGCCATGATCTGCGCAAAGACCTGGGGATTTTCCAGCGACAGGGATAGTTCCGCATCGATCAGGCCGGTCCCGTCGATCGAGAACGGCCCTTCCAGCCGCGCGGCCGTCTCATCGCCGGCGGTGCGAATCACCATCGAATTGACGACCGTCGCCAGCCCGCGCAATCCCTGACCCGAGAAAGCCGGCGCCGGATCGACGGGAAAGTGCAGGTCGGCCTCGCCGCTGATCAGCGGCAGCGTGCCTTCTCCCAGCAAGTCGGGGTCGAGTGAAAGCCGCTCGAAACGCCAGGCGATGTCGGAGCCGGAGCCGGACGGCCGCATGTGGAATTCCGCGCGGTCGGCGGATGCGGCCGGGCGCTGGCCGGAAGGCGCGGAGTTGGGGCCGATGGCAAGGTCGGTCGCCTCGACGGACACAATGTCCGGCCGCGGTGAGGCAAGACGCGAACTTGCACGCAGCGCCTTCCAGTTGATTTCCAGCGCATTTACGCCGGGAAATTCGACAAAAGCCGGGCCGTCGAGTTCACCGACGACGCGCTGCGGCTGATAGACCTGCGCGGCCGAGCGGAATGCGCCGGCGCGCACGGCAATACCCGATGGCGCGTCGACATACATGATCGAACGGCAGAAGAGGCCGATACGGAAAGGGTAGCCGCGCGCCTCGGCATTCTCGCAGTTCGCGCGTCGTCCGCTGGCATTGAGCGCAGCGACACGGGCATTCGCCTCCGTGACCAGTCGCTCGGCAACATGATTCCAGCCAAGGGTGTAGCCGATGACGACCACGAGGATGGCGAGTGCGAGCAGGATGAAGCGGCGGGAGTATCCCGATCCGCCGGATTTTCTTGACGCCATACCCCGTGCCTCGCTACCCCGGTTCGGCCGGATTGACCGGCAGTCGAACTAAACTGACGGCGATATGGGCGATTTTTGGGTCTTTGGCTACGGTTCGCTGATGTGGCGGCCGGGCTTTGCGCATACGGAGACGCATCGCGCGCGGTTGCACGGCTATCGCCGGGCGTTGTGCGTGCGTTCCTTCGTCCATCGCGGCACGGAAGCGCGGCCGGGACTCGTTCTCGGTCTCGATCGCGGCGGATCGTGCATCGGCATGGCCTTTCGCGTGCCCGATGCGTTGCGCGATGAGGTGATCGACTATCTGCGCGCGCGCGAACTCGTCACCAACGTCTATCTGGAGCGCCGTCTTCCGGTGCGGCTCGAAGGCGGGCCGATCGTGGAGGCTGTGACCTATGTCGTCGACCGCGCCCACCAGCAATATGCCGGCCGGATGGACGCAGAAGACGCTGCGCGCGCGGTCAATGGCGCCGTCGGCCAATCCGGGCCGAACGAGGAATATGTCCTCAACACCGTCGCGCATCTGGAAGCGCTCGGTATTCGCGACCACTGGCTGGAACGCGTCGCCGCGAAAGTCAGGTAGCCTTGCGCGGCGCAGGCTCGACGCCGAGCGCCTTCAGACGGTCGAGCGCGGTCGGCGGCAAGGGCGGGCCGGACGGGTCGCGCGCGACCTCGACAAGAAGCTCGTCGCAGGCCGCTTCCGTCTCGCGCACCAGCCGTTCGAGGAACACCTGCTTGTCGAGCCCCGGCTCGATCGGCGGCAGGAACTTCGCGTGAATGGTGCCTGGATGGCGCAGGAATTTGCGCCGCGGCCAGTAGAGCCCCGCGACGTGCGCGACCGGGACGACAGGCACGCCGAGCGCGGCGTAAAGCTCGGCGATGCCGTATTTGTAGGCCGGTTCCGCGCCGGGCGCACGGCGCGTTCCTTCGGGATAGATGATCAATTGGCGGCCGTCCGCCATACGTTCGCGCGCGACCTTCACTGCCTGTTTCAGCGCCTTGGAGCGGCTGCCGCGATGGATTGGGATCATCCGCATCTTGCCGACATACCAGCCGAAGAGCGGTATCCACATCAGCTCGCGCTTCAGGATGTAGACCGGGTCCGGCATGTAGGGAAAGAACGCGATCGTGTCCCAGAAGGACTGGTGCTTGGGCGCCAGGATGTAGCCGCCCTCGGGCAGGTTCTCGAGCCCCTCGACCTTGCGGTCGGTGCCGGCGATCACCTTCATCAGCCACATGCTCGAATGCGACCAGTTGCGCGGCACGAACCAGGCGAGATGGCGCGGCAGGATGAAATAGATCGGCGTGAACACGATCATCTGAACGATCAGGCTCGCATAGAAGGCCAGGTTGAAGGCCAGCGAACGGATTTGCAGCATCGGGCGGGCTCGCGTCGGAAAGGACCGTCGCTGGTTACACGAAGAGACCCGAAAGGGAAACGCTCTATCGTTCGACCGGGCCGTTGCCCGCGCCGGCCTCGACGATCACCGCCGGCACGTCGCCCGAGCGGGACGGCATCACCGTCGTGCGGGCAAGGGCGGCGAGATATTTGGTGTATTCGGTGAAAAGCACCCGAAGCGCGTTGCGGCTGGCCAGCCACTGGCCGCCGTCGAGCCGGTTGGTGACGACCGGATAGGGCGTCAGCCGCGCGTTTTGCAATGCATGGCTCATTTCCAGGAGGCTGCGCGGCATGTGATAGTTGTTGGTCACGACGATGGCGCTGCGAAAGGCGTTTGTCTCCAGCCATTTGGCGCTCTCGGCCGCATTGCCGATCGTGTCGAGCGCGTCGCGGTCGATGTCGACGCAGCAGGCGAAGAGATTCTCGTTCGCGCCGGTGGCGCGCTGGATGTCGAGAGGGCGGGCGATCGGATTGACGCCGGAGATCAGCAAGCGCTGGCCGCGTCCTTCCTGAAGGAGTTGAACGGCCGCATCAAGGCGCGCGAACCCTCCGGTCAAAACGATTATCGCGTCCGCGCTGCCGGGGTCGCTCGGGGTTTCCAGCCGGCCGACATGGGTGGCGAAGACGAGGAAGCCGCCGGCGAAGACGAAACCGAGGCACAAGACGACGATGATCCCGACGCGAACGATTGCCGGCAGGCCCCGCCTTCCGGTTTCGCGCTCAAATCCTCGCGCGCTCGTTCCTCGCATGTTCTTCAGCACCAGATAATATTGCCCATCGTTACGCGGCAAAGAGACCCAAGGGTAGTGCTTATAAACGCATGAACACACAAAAGATTTCCATTCGCCAGCGATTGTTCATTCGTGCTGGCGGCCGTCGAGTTCGGAAAGATAGGCCGCAACGGTGACATGAGTGGTGGCGCCTGTGAGGATTGTTACGGTGGCGGCCACAAGCGCCACGCCGACATAGCCGGTGAGACCAATGGCGAAATTGCCGAAAAGCGCTGCGGCCTGATCGCCTTCCGGCGTCGCCAGATTGGCGGAGGACCAGATCGAAAAGCCGACAAAGACGACGATGGCCGCGACACCGCCGATCGTGGCGCCCTTCAACCCGGTCAGGAGGAAGTGGCGTCGAAATTCGCGGGCGATGAAGCGCGCTTCGGCGCCGACGAAATGCAAGACTTCGATGATGTGTCCGTTGCCGTCCATCGCTCCGCGCGTGGCGAAGACAACCGTCAGCACGGTCGCGGCCAGCATCAGGCCGAGGATCGCGATGCCGATCGCGACCGTCGTGCGCGCCATCGCGACGAGCCGGTCGGCCCATGTGCGATGGTCATCGAGTGCGGCGCCCGGCACCTGTTCGGTCAGAAGCGTCCGCATGGTCGAGAAATCGGGCGGCGACAAGGGATCGATGGTGACGATGACGAGCCGCGGGACCGGCAGTTCGTCGAGATCGAGTCCGGTCCCGAGCCACGGTTCGAGCAGGCGGGCCGTCGCGTCCTCATCGACGATCGAGGCATTCCGCACGCCGGCAAAGCCTGCCGCGAGGCCCTGCGCCGCGACGAGCGAAGTATCCATGTCGACGCCGTCGCCCGGCTTGATCTGGATCGTCGCCTCGCGCGAAATCTCGGTCTGCCATGCACTGGAGGAATCGCGCACCAGTGTTACCGCGCCGAGCGTCAGGCAGGACAGGAATGTCATGATGGCAATGACGACGATCAGCGCCGAGCCGGCGACGTTCTGGACCGGGACGATCGGCGTCGGCGCGCGCCGGGCAGCGCGGGCGGGCAGGACGGGGGCGCTTTCGGCGAGGTCAGTCATAGATGTCGAGTCTGCCGCCGGTCAGCACCATGCGCCGCGCGTCGACCTGATCCATCAGGGTCAGATCATGGGTGGCAATGATGACGGCAGTGCCGAGCCGGTTCAGTTCCATGAAAAGGCGCAGCAGTCGACGCGCGAGCGGCGGGTCGACATTGCCTGTCGGCTCGTCGGCCAGCAGCACGTCGGGCTGCTCGATCAAGGCGCGCGCAATGGCCGCGCGCTGCTTTTCGCCGCCGGAAAGAACGGGCGGAAGGACGTGCATCCGTTCTCCCAGCCCGACCCATTTCAAGAGCTCGATCACGTCCTGCCGGTAGCTCGCCTCCTCGCGCCCCCGCACGCGCAGCGGCAGCGCGACATTCTCGTAGGTGGTCAGATGGTCGAGCAGGCGAAAATCCTGGAACACGACGCCGATCCGCCGGCGCATCAGCGGCAGTTCGCGCGGCGAGATCCGTGCGCGATCCTTGCCGAACACCGAAATCAGCCCGCGCGTCGGCTTCAGAGACATGAAGAGGAGGCGCAGAAGCGTCGTCTTGCCGGCGCCGGACGGCCCCGTCAGGAACTGGAATGAACGCGGCGGCACCTGAAACGAGACGTCACGCAGCACTTCCGTGCCCATTCCGTAGCGCAAGCCGACATTTTCGAACTGAATCACCGCACCGACCTTCACCGGAATCACGAACCACGCACAGCCAGGCGCCAGACGACCTTGGTCCGCTATGGTTAACGAGGCGTTAAGGATCATCAGCCAGAAGGGCGGCCAAGCGAAGCCTTAACCATTTGTCCTTAAGCCGGACGGATCAGTGTCGCAGGAGATGAACGCGCAGATGCAGGGCGTTCCCGATCAGCCAAGGCTCGTCGCGGGTGAAGTCCTGCCCGCCGAATCGCCTCCACGCGCAAAGGCCACGCACCATGCGGCCGGCGATCCGGCGCCGCCGGCAACACGCTTTTCCGGGTTCGGCGCGCATGAGCGCAGCCGCACGAAGGCCGGGCCTTTGCTCTTCTGGTCGACGGTTCTGCTCGCGGCCTTCCTTGCATTCTGGATTTCGGGCGGTCATCGCATGGTTCTGGGGCCGCTGGCCGAGACGATCCGCAATGCGCCGGCGCAGGCGCTGCGGATCGAGGACGTGACGAGCCGGATCGAAAGGCTGGACGGCCGCTCATACCTGCTCGTCGAGGGCGCTGCCCGCAATGGCGGCGGCGAGCCGATGACGCTTCCGCCCATCGTCATTTCCGTCGCAGAGACCGACGGACCGACGCTGCGCTATTATCTGGGGACGAATCAGGCCGTTCTGGCGCCGGGGCAGTCGCACGACTTTTCCAGTCGTCTCGATGCGCCTAGCAACGGCGTTGCGTCCGTGTCGATCACTTTTCAGGAAGGAAGCCGCTAATGCCCGTCGTCCGCGGCAAGGATATCGAAGTTCTCTACTCCGCATCCGCGATCGCGCAGCGCAATCTCGAACTCGCCAAGGAGATCGCCGAACGTCACTACGACGATTTGCTGGTTATCTCCATCCTCAAGGGCTCGTTCATCTTCGCGGCCGACCTCATTCGCGCAATGCACGACACGGGTCTTTCGCCCGAGGTCGAGTTCATCTTCATCTCCAGCTATGGCGCAGGCACGACCAGCGGCGAGGTGCGTGTCCTGCGCGACATCGACAACGAGGTCGCGGGACGCGACGTGCTCCTGATCGACGACATCCTGGAATCGGGCAAGACGCTGAAATTCACGCGCGAGCTGATGCTGTCGCGTGGGGCCAAGAGCGTCTCGATCGCCGTCCTCCTCGACAAGACGATGCGCCGCCAGACCGATCTCGACGCCGATTTCACCGGCTTCGAATGTCCGGACTATTTCGTCGTCGGCTACGGCATGGACGTCGCACACGCGTTCCGCGAACTGCCCTTCGTGGGCGTGGTCAAGGGAGACGCCGAATGAAGCGCATTCTCGTCGTCGAGGACGATGCCTCCGTGCGCGCCTTCACGGCGCGAGCGCTGTCCGTGGATGGCCATCAAGTCGAAATGGCGGAAGATGGCATGGAGGGGCTTGAGATCATCACCCGCGATGCGGGCGGCTTCGACCTCGTCCTGTCCGACATCCGGATGCCGGCGATGGACGGCATCGAGATGGCGAAGGAAGCCAAGGCCTCATTTCCCTCGCTGCGCATCTTGCTGATGACCGGCTTCGCCGACCAGCGAGAGCGCGCCAGCGATCTCGAACAGGTGGTGATCGACGTTGTCGACAAACCGTTCACGCTGGCCGATATCCGCTCCGCGGTGTCCCGTGCGCTGACGCACTGAGGCTCAGCGCATTTCCAGAAGGCGCTCGAGGTAGTCGCGCTCCAGCTCGGGGCTGAGCGCGTTGCCCAGCCGCTCGCGGATCGCTTCGAGAATCTGTCGGGCGCGCTGCACGTCGATCTCGTCGGGCACGCGGACCGTATCGCCGAAATCGGGGCCGGTCGTCGCGCGCGGGCGGCCGAGCGGGTCACGGTCCGCGCCTTGGCGGCTACGCCCACCCGGCTGCTGTCCGCCGCCTTCGCCTTCCATCGCCTGCTGCATCTGCTGCATCATGTCCTGCGCGCCGCGACGCAAGGCTTCGAGCGCCTGGCCCTGTTCGCCGACGGCCCGCTCCCCCTGGCCCTCGCCAAGCGATTCGCCCGCACGGCCCATCGCCTCACCGGATTCGCCAAAGCCCTCGCCGGGCTCCATGCCCATGCCTTCGAGGGCTTCCATCATCGATTCGAGGTCCTGTCGGAGCTGGCCCTGGCCCTCCTGCAACTGACGCATCGCCTCGGCGAAGTCTTCGGGCGACATCTGGCCGCCTTCGCCCTCATCGCCTTGCTGGCCCTGTTGGCCAGGCTGTTGCTGGCCCTGGCCCTGCTGCATCTGGAACGTCTCGTTCATCAGTTCCTGCTGGCGGCGCATGATCTCGCCGAGCTGGTCCATCTGCTGGCGCATCTCGCTCTGCTCGCCGCCCTGTTGTTGCTGCTGACGTCCGGCCTGCAAATTGTTCATCATGTCCTGGAGTTGCGAGAGCAATTGCTGCGCCTCGTCGCGCGCGCCGGACTTCGCCAGTTCCTCGATCTGGTCCATCATGCGTTCAAGGTCGCTCTGGCGCATTTCCTGCCCGTCCTGGGGCATCGGCATGGCCTGTTCCGGATTCTGCATGGCGCGTTCGGCGAATTCACGCAGGAATTCCTGCATCGCCTCGCGCAGTTCGGCCATCAGCTCTTCGATCTCCTCGTCGGACGCGCCTTCCTCCAGCGCCTCGCGCAGCGCCTCCTGCGCCATGCGCAGGCGACGTTCGGCGTCGGTCAGCGAGCCATCCTCGATGGTGACGGCGATTTCCCAGAGATAATCGACGACGCCACGCAACTGGTCGTCGCTCGTCGCCTCGTCGAGACGCGCACGCGCGGCCATGATCCCCAGATAATGCGTCAGTTCCGGGATCGTGTCCTCGGGCCGCAGCGTGATGGCGTCCATCAGATCGAGCACGCGGCGCTTGGCGTTCGCGTCGAGGGCGAGAAGCTGGCGCTGTTCGACCAGCGCCAGCGCCAGCGGATTGGTGAAGGGACGTTCGGGCAGGGTGAAGCGCTCGACCTCGCTCCGGCCGCTCTGAGCCGCCCCGTCCTCGGCTTCCAGTGTCAGGTCGACCAGCGTTCCCGCCCATGGATGCTCGGTCAGGTCGCGCGAGGTGCGCGCAACGATCTCGTCGCCGCGGCGGCGCGGCAAGGTCAGGCGCATTTCCGGCGCCTCGTAGAGCGGGCGCGCATCGGGCGCGGCATCGGTCGGTTCGAACAGGGCCTGCGCCGAAACCGCGCCGTAGTCGTCCTCGACTTCGTAGGTCAGTTGCAGCGCGCCATTGACGGCCCGCGTCGGCTCTTCCGCGAAGCGGATCTGCGGCGCGGCGTCGGGTGTCACGGTGAAGGACCAGTTGGCGATCTCCTCGCCTTCCTCGCTGGGGCGCAGGGACAAGAGCCCGTCGGCGGCGAGTGTGCCCGAAAACTGGCTCACGGTCTGCGCGGCGCCGCTTCGGCTCGGCGCGGTGACGGGCGTGGCTGTCGGCGCGGCTTCGAGCACCGTTTCCTCAGCGGTGTGGGCGTCGAGATAGCTCAGCCTTTCGGTGCCGGCGCCGCCGGTGACCCGTACGGCGACGACCGAGCCTTCGGGCACGGTGAAGAGATTATTTTGTCCTTGGTTGGCTTCGGCAGTGATGTAGAGCGGCGCCTTGCCGGTATAGGCCGGCGGTGTCACCCAGGCATCGATGCGCGGCGGGATGGTCTGCTGCCCGGCCGCGGCCCGGAACCCGTCCGTCACCGAGCCGCCGCCCGGCCCGAGCGAATAGGCGAAGGCGACGACGAGCAGAAGCGGTGCGATGGCCCGGAGCGCCCATGGATCGCGATCGGGAATGCCCGTGCGCGGCAGTTCGCCCTTCAAGCCCTTCAAAGCACCGGCGAGGCGCTTGCGATGTTCCTGCCAGAGCGCGGCGGCGAACGGGTCGTCCCTGCCGGCGAGCCTGTCGTCCTGGCTGCGCAACGGGGCATGTCGCAGCGCGTTGGACATCTCGATCCGCCGATCGATTTCGCCGGCGCCGGGGGTGCGGAACAATCGCAATGGCCAGAGAGCGGCAAGCGCGACGATGGCGAACAGTGCCAGCAGTCCAAGGCGCGGCCAGTCCGGCAGCGCACGAAAGACGCCGAGCCATGACAGGCTGACAAAGAGCGAGACGACGATCGCGAGCGGAAGGACGAGGGGCCAGAGGCGCTCGACGAGCATCGTGGCGCGCGTCGAAGCGCGCGTGCGGCGCAGGCCGACGATCGGTCCGCGTTTGAGGAAATCGCTCAGTCGTTCGAGGTCAAATGCCATCAGCCGTCCGCTTCATCCGCATTTCGGGCGGTACCTTTTTCAGGATAACAGCAAACGCGGCGAAGGCGAGGCCGACCACTAAATCGTGAAACCGGCCTCTTTTCGTTCAGAGCCAGTCGGGAATCGAGTCGAGGCCGATCAGGTCGTCATAGGTCGGGCGCGGGCGTACGACATGGAAGCGGTCGCCCGAAACCAGCACTTCGGGAACCAGAAGCCGCGTGTTGTAGGTGCCCGCCTGGACGGCGCCGTAGGCGCCGGCGGTCGAGACGCAGATCAAATCGCCGGCCTTCATCTTCGGCAGGTCGCGGTCATTTCCAAGATAGTCGCCGGTCTCGCAGACCGGGCCGACGACATCGACATTCATGCGCGGCGCGTCCGCCGGCTGTTCGACCACAGGCCGGATGTCGTGGAAGGCGTCATAGAGCGTCGGGCGGATCAGGTCGTTCATCGCCGCGTCGACGATCAGGAAGTTCTTCGCGTCGCCTTCCTTCAGATGCACGACCTGGCTGACCAGAATGCCGGCATTGCCGGCGATCAGCCGACCGGGCTCGAAGATGACCTTGAGGCCGAGCGGCTTCAACCGGCGACGGACCATTTCGGCGTAAGCGTCGGGGAGCGGCGGCGGGGCATTGTCGATGCGGTAGGGGATGCCGAGGCCGCCGCCGACGTCGATGTGCTCGATCGCATGGCCGTCCGCCTGCAACTGGCCGACGAGATCGACCAGGAGCCGAATCGCGTCGTCGAAAGGCTGCAACTCGGTGATCTGGCTGCCGATATGGGTGTCGACGCCGACGATCTTCAGCCCCGGCAGATCGGCCGCATGTCGATAGGCCTCGCGGGCGCGCGCAAGTGCGATGCCGAACTTGTTCTCCGCCTTGCCGGTGGAAATCTTTCTGTGCGTCTTTGCGTCCACATCGGGGTTGATGCGCAGCGAGATCGGCGCGGCCTTGCCGGCCGCCTGCGCGCGTTCGGACAGAAGTTCGAGTTCCGGTTCGGATTCGACGTTGAAACAGTGAATGCCGGCCTGAAGCGCGAAATCCATCTCGCGAGCGGTCTTGCCGACGCCGGAAAAAACGATCTTTTCGGCCGGGATGCCGGCGGCGAGCGCGCGCCGCAACTCTCCCTCGGAGACGACATCGGCGCCAGCGCCGAGCCTGGCCAAAGTCTTCAGCACTGCCTGGTTGGAATTGGCCTTCATCGCGTAGCAGACGAGGGCGTCTATATCCGCGAACGCATCGGCGAAGACACTGTAGTGACGCTCCAGCGTCGCGGTCGAATAGCAGTAGAAGGGCGTGCCGACCTCTGCCGCGATGTCGAGCAGCGAAACGTCTTCGGCGTGGAGGACGCCGTTTCTGTATTCGAAATGGTTCACAAGCGTCGCTTCTTAGAGCAGGCGGTCGAGGATGAAGGGGCGATCGGCGACCGGCGGCGTCGGTTCCGGCGGGATCGGTTGCTCGTTGTTGTCGATCGCTTCCTGACGCGCCTCGACGGCGGCTTCGTAGGGCGTGTCGAGCGGCCCGCGACGCCCGCAGGCCGAAACGCCGATGGCGATGGCCGTCAGGAGTGCGAGGGAAGCGAAAAGTCTGCCAGATGCCATGAAGCCCGTCCGGATCGATGCGTTTGAAGGTTCGTCTTTAGCGGCTTTTGCGCCGCGTTGCATCCTGTTTCAGGCGCTTCGTCCAGTAGCGGATCTGGCGGCGCACTTCCTGCGGGGCGGTGCCGCCGAAGGATATGCGGCTTTTCACCGAGGCCTGAACGGACAGCACCTGGAAGATGCCGTCGGTGATGCGCGCGTCGATGGATTTCAGCTCATCGATCGTCAGCTTGTCGAGCGTGACCTTGCGGGTTTCGGCCAGCGCCACGGCGCGGCCGGTGACGTGATGCGCCTCGCGGAAGGGCAGACCCGCCTCGCGCACCAGCCAGTCGGCAAGATCCGTCGCCGTCGAATAGCCGTTGCCCGCCGCCTTCTTCATCGCCGCCGTCTGGATTTCCATGTCCGATATCATGCCGGTCATCGCGGCGATCATCAGGTCGAGCGTCTCGGCCGCGTCGAAGACGGCTTCCTTGTCTTCCTGCATGTCCTTGGAATAGGCGAGCGGCAGGCCCTTCATCACCGTCAGGAGCGCGATCATGTGGCCGTTGATGCGGCCGGTCTTGGCGCGGATCAGTTCGGCGGCGTCCGGGTTCTTCTTCTGCGGCATGATCGACGAGCCGGTCGAGAACTGATCCGACAGGCGCACGAAGCCGAATTGCGGCGTCGACCAGATGACGATCTCCTCGGCCAGCCGCGACAGATGCGTCGCGCAGATCGAGGCCGTCGACAGGAATTCGAGCGCGAAATCGCGGTCGGACACGGTGTCGATGGAATTGCGCGTCGGCTCGCGAAAGCCGAGCGCCTTTGCCGTCATCTGCCGGTCGATGGGAAAGCCGGTGCCGGCCAGCGCGGCTGCGCCGAGCGGGCTTTCGTCCATGCGCTCGATGGCGTCGCGGACACGGGAAAGATCGCGGCCGAACATCTCGACATAGGCCATGCAATGGTGACCGAAGGTGACGGGCTGGGCGGTCTGGAGATGGGTGAAGCCCGGCATGACCGTTGCCGCGTGTTCCTCGGCGCGGACCAGAAACGCTTCGATGAGCCTCGTCAGGGCGGTTGCGGTGCGTTGAAGTTCCTCCTTCACCCAGAGGCGGAAATCGGTTGCCACCTGGTCGTTGCGCGAGCGCGCCGTGTGTAGCCGCCCGGCGGCGGGGCCGATCAGGTCGGCCAGCCTTGCTTCGACATTCATGTGGATGTCTTCGAGCTTGGCGGAAAACGCGAACGTGCCGCTTTCGATTTCACTTAGTATCCGGGTCAGGCCGTCCTTGATACGGTCACGATCCCCCGTCGAGATGATGCCCGTCTTCGCCAGCATGTCGGCCTGGGCGAGCGATCCGCGAATGTCCTGCGCGTAAAGCTTCCTGTCGAAGCCGATCGAGGCGTTGATCGCTTCCATGATGGCGGCGGGACCCGAGGCAAATCGTCCGCCCCACATCTGGTTGCTGGCCTTCTTCTCGCTCATCGTGATATCCGCGTCCCAGGAGATAGACATATGGCTGATGGCAAATCGAACCTTCCGGCGGGCCGGCTGATCGGAATCGCGGCCGTCGCCGGCGTTCTTGCCGGTGCGCTCGGCGTATACGTGATGGGCGACCCATCTGGCAACAACGCGCCGTTGGTCGCGGGCGCCGAAGCCGACCCCCAAGCCGTCGCCGCCTGCGAGAGGAAGACCGAGGCGGTCGCCGCCATCGATCCGCTGATCACCGGCGAGGTGGCGGCGATGCTGCCGGCCGATCCGCCGCGCCTCGTCTCCGACCTCGCCTTCAACGATCCCGACGGCCAACCGATGCGCCTTTCCGATCTCGGGAAGGTGACGCTGGTCAATCTCTGGGCGACCTGGTGCGCGCCGTGCCGCGAGGAGATGCCGGCGCTGAACCAGCTTCAGGCCGAGATGGGCGGCGACGATTTCGAGGTGGTGGCCGTTAATATCGACACCGGTGACGATACGAAGCCGAAGGCGTTTCTTGAGGAAACCGGCGTCGACCGGCTCGCCTATTACCGCGACAACACACTGGCCCTCTTCAACGATTTGAAGCGCCGTAACCTTGCCGTCGGCCTGCCGGTGACGCTGCTCGTCGACGCCGACGGCTGCCTGCTCGGCCACATGAACGGCCCCGCAGAATGGGCGAGTGAGGATGCCAGGAGGCTGATCGAAGCGGCGATGTAACCCCAACGGGGGTCATCCCGGAGCGGCGCAGCGCGTCAGCGTTGCGTTGAATCCGGGACCCATTCCGTGGGTCGAAGGTCACGGAATGGGTCCCGGCTCTCATCTCGCTTTGCTCGATTTCGGCCGGGATGACGCCCGACGGAGCACATAAATAAAAGGGCGCCTCGCAGCGCCCTTTTCTTTTTCTCTAGTGCTTCGGACGAGCTGTGCGCTCGGGGATCAGCCCGCGCGGGCTGAAGCGCAGGCACAAAAGCAGGATCAGGCCCATCATCAGCGGCCGCATGTAGGGTGCGGCGTCGACGAGTTGTGCGCGGACCGGGTTCGACGGGTCCATGCCCGAGGTCAGGACCGACATCACCCAGCCGCCGACCGGCTCGGCCTCGACCCAGACGAACCAGATCAGGAAGCCGCCGAGCACCGCGCCCCAATTGTTGCCGGACCCGCCGACGATCACCATCACCCAGATCAGGAAGGTGAAGCGCAGCGGCTGGTACTGGCCGGGCGTGAACTGGCCGTCGAGCGTCGTCAGCATGGCGCCGGCGATGCCGACGACCGCCGAGCCGAGGATGAAGACCTGGAGGTGACGCCGGGTGACGTCCTTGCCCATGGCTTCGGCCGCATCGCGATTGTCGCGGATCGCCCGCATCATGCGGCCCCAGGGCGAGTTGAGCGCCTTTTCGGCAAGCCACATGATGATGATCAGGACGACGGCAAAAAGGATCGCGTAGGAGAGGCGCACATAGAGCGCCGACGCGAAGATCGGGTTCATGTTCAGGCTCGTCGCCAGGTCGAGGAACCATGGCGCCTGCTGCAACTGGACTTCGTAGGCCACGGGGCGCGGCAGACCGGAGACGTTCTTGACGCCACGGGTGAGCCATTCCTCGTTGCGCAGGACGGCGATGATGATCTCCGAGATACCGAGCGTCGCGATGGCCAGATAATCGGCGCGCAGGCCGAGCGCGATCTTGCCCACCATCCAGGCCGCGGCAGCGGCGAAGATGCCGCCGACCAGCCAGGAAAAGATGATGGGCAGGCCAAGACCGCCCAGATAGCCGGTCCGCGCCGCATCGTAGCTTTCGATTGCGGCGACGGCCGGATCGAAGAAATGACGTATGGCGAAATACCCCGCCACCGCGATGAGGATCGCGACGAAGTTGCCTTTCTTGCCGTGGATGTGGCGGCGGGCGAGGACAATCAGGGCGACCGTGCCGATGAGGGCGATGATGGTGAGGCCGATGCCGATTCCGCCGGCGGACCACGCACCGGGAACCGGCGGCATGGAGACGACGATGCCGGCGAGCCCGCCAAGCGCGGCGAAGCCCATGATGCCGACATTGAAGAGGCCGGCATAGCCCCACTGGATGTTCACTCCCAGCGCCATGATCGCCGAGATCAGGCACAGATTGAGGATGGTCAGGCTGAGCGTCCAGCTCTGGCCGAAGCCGACGAGCAGCAGCAGGCCCGCCATGATCGAATAAAGGACGATGATGCGGTTTCGATTGCTCACAGCACTCTCCCCCGGAAAATGCCCGTCGGTCTAATCAACAGGACGATGACGAGGATCACGAAGGAAATCGCGAACTTGTACTCGGTGGACAGGAGTTGGACGAGCCCGTCCGGCGCAAAGCCGAGATATTCCAGCACGCGCTTGTAGGCATAGGTCAACGTCACCTCCGAAAAGGCGACGACGAAGCCGCCTGCGATCGCGCCGATGGGTTGGCCGATGCCGCCGACGATCGCGGCCGCGAACATCGGCAGAAGGAGCTGGAAATAGGTGAAGGGACGAAAGCTCTTGTCGAGGCCGTAGAGAACGCCCGCGATCGTCGCCAATGCGGCGGCGATTACCCACGTCACGCGAACCACCTTGTCGGGATCGATGCCCGAAAGCAGCGCCAGGTCTTCATTGTCCGAATAGGCGCGCATCGCCTTGCCGGTGCGCGAATAGGTCAGGAACCAGAAGAGGGCGACGACGACTACCACGGCCACGATGACGGTGATCGCGACCGGCAGGCGGATCGCCAGACCTTCGGCGAGCCCCGACCATTCGCGGAATTCGCGCACCGTGATCAAGAAGCGTTCACCGTCTGCGAAACGCTGTTCGTTGGGCCCGATGATCAGGCGAACGATGCCGTTGAGGATGAACATGACGCCCACCGACGCCATCACCAGCACGATGGAAGCCGAGCGTTGCTGGCGGTAGAAGCGGAACACGGTCCGGTCGATGATCAGCGCCATGATGACGGCGCCGATGATGCCGATGGGCAGCGCCAGAAGCGCGGTCGGCAAAGGCCCGAGCGTGACGCCCATCGAAATCAGCCACCACGTCACCAGAATGGTGATCATGGTGCCGAACGCCATCAGGTCGCCATGGGCGAAGTTGGAAAAGCGCAGGATGCCGAAGACGAGCGTGATGCCGAGCGCGCCGAGCGCGAGCTGCGCGCCATAGGCGAGTCCCGGCAGGAACACGAAATTGGCGAACATGACGACTGCGTTGAGAAAGTCGATCATCGTCAACCTCCCAGGAACGAGGCGCGAACCTCGGGGTTGGCGAGAAGGGCTTCGCCGGTGTCGGTGAAGCGGTTGCGGCCCTGGACGAGCACATAGCCGCGATCGGCGATGGCGAGCGCCTGGCGCGCATTCTGCTCGACCATCATCACGGCGATGCCGGTGGCGGCGACGTCGAGGATACGGTCGAAGAGTTCGTCCATGACGATCGGCGAGACGCCGGCGGTCGGTTCGTCGAGCATCAGAACGGAGGGCTGGGTCATCAGGGCGCGGCCGACGGCGACCTGCTGGCGCTGGCCGCCCGACAGTTCGCCGGCCGGCTGCCTACGCTTCTCCTTAAGGATCGGGAACAGGTCGAAGACCTGCGCCATCGTGTCGGAAAAATCGTCCTTGCGGATATAGGCGCCCATTTCCAGGTTCTCCTGGACGGTCATCGTCACGAAGACGTTGGAGGTCTGCGGCACGAAGCCCATGCCGGCGACGACGCGGTCCTGCGGCGACAGTTTCGTGATGTCCTTTTCGCCGAGGCGCACCTGGCCCTCGCGCAGGCCCAGCATCCCGAACATCGCCTTCATCGCCGTCGACTTGCCGGCGCCGTTCGGGCCGACGATGACGGCGATCTCGCCTTTTTCGACGGCGATGGTGCAGGAGTGGAGAATGTCCGCGCCGCCATAGCCGCCGGTCATGTTCTCACCGATGAGGAAGCTCATGCCTCGCCTCCCTGCTTGACCTTGGGCGGGCGCTGCTTGAGTCCGGTGCCGAGATAGGCTTCGATCACCTGCTCGTTGGCCTTGACCTCGTCGACCTTGCCCTCGACCAGCACGCGGCCTTCGGCCATGACGATCACCGGGTCGCAGAGGCGGCCGATGAAGTCCATGTCGTGCTCGATCATGCAGAAAGTGTAGCCGCGCTCCTTGTTGAGGCGCACGATGGCGTCGCCCAGCGTGTTCAGGAGCGTGCGGTTGACGCCGGCGCCGACCTCGTCGAGGAAGACGATCTTGGCGTCGACCATCATGGTGCGGCCGAGTTCCAGAAGCTTCTTCTGGCCGCCGGACAGATTGCCGGCGAGTTCGTCGGCGACGTGGCTGATCTCAAGGAATTCGATCACCTCGTCGGCGCGTTTGCGCACTTCTGCCTCGCGCCCGCGAACCTTGGAGGGGCGCAGCCACACATCGGCCAGCGTCTCGCCGGGCTGGGCCGGCGGAACCATCATCAGATTCTCGCGCACGGTCAGCGTCGAGAATTCGTGCGCGATCTGGAAGGTGCGCAGGAGCCCCATATGAAAGAGCTCGTGCGGCGGCATTCCGGTGATGTCCTGGCCGTCGAGCCAGACCTTGCCGGAGGTGGGTTTGTAATGGCCTGCAACCACGTTGAAGAGCGTCGTCTTGCCGGCGCCATTCGGACCGATCAGGCCCGTAATGGAGCCCTTGGCGATTTCGATGCTTGCGCCATCGACCGCCTTGATGCCTCCAAAGTGCATATGCAGATCGTCTACCTTGATCATGCAATTCCCCTCGGCCGCGATTGTTCTTGATTATATTGCGCCGGCGCAGCGCCCGAAGACACTGCGCGATCCTCGAAATCAGCAAGATCACGGGGGCACTCGGGCCTTTGTGATGTCTCGCACACGATCCGGGGGCGAATGGGCGCAAGGTTGCGGCCAGCACCTTGCATTTGTGCTTGGCCCCATAGCCGCTCACCTTGCAAAAGTCGAGTGCTGCCGCATGACGCATGGGCTTGATTTCGCAAAGCCAACAAAAAAGGCCCGGCGTCACTAGAACGCCGGGCCTTTCTGCAAATTGGCTGCGATCCTAGCGGAAGCCGACCGTCTTGAACTCGCCGCCTTCGACGACGTATTCGCGGTAGGTGCCGGCGGCTTCGCCAGGGCCGATCAGCTCGACATTGGTGACGCCGACATAGTCGACATCGCCGCCGTCCTTGAGGATTTCGAGACCCTTGGCAAGTTCGCCCGGCAGGATCGGCTCGCCGGGGCCGTTGGCGACTTCGAGCAGCGCATCGCGGATGGCGGTGCGGTCGGCCGAGCCGGCCTTCTGGATCGCGAGCGCGATCAGCGCGCCGGCGTCATAGCTTTCGCCGGTATAGGAACTGGTCGGGTCGATGTCGGCCGCTTCGGCGAGCGTCGCGAACATCTCGGAGCCTTCGCCCTCGGCGCCCGGCAGAACGCCGATCGTGCCTTCGAGGTCTTCGCCGATCGCGTCGATCAGGCTCTGGCCGTACATGCCGTCGCCGAGCGCGAAGCGGTCGAACGCGCCGGTGTCGACGGACGAACGGATGATGCCGACGCCGCCCTGGTCGACATAGCCGAGCACGACGAGAACGTCGCCGCCGGCAGCGGCGAGCGCGCCGACTTCGGCCGAATAGTCGCCCTTGCCGTCGTCATGCGGCGCGGCGATCGTGACCGTTCCGCCTGCTTCCTCGAAAGCTGCGACGAAGGCATCGGAAAAGCCCTTGCCGTAGTCGTTGTTGGTGTAGGAGACGGCGACCGAATTGATGTCCTGCGAGGTCAGAACGTCGGTCAGAACTTCGCCCTGGCGCGCGTCGGACGGTGCGGTGCGGAAGAAGTAGTCGTTGTCCTCGATGGTCGAGAGCGCCGGCGACGTCGCCGAGGGCGAGACCATGACGAGGCCGTTCGGCACGGCAACGCCGTTGGCGATGCCGATCGTCACGCCCGAGCAGTCGGCGCCCATGATCGCGGCGACATTGTCGGTGGTGACGAGGCGTTCGGCGGCAGCCGTCGCGGCGGCGTTGTCGATGCAGGTCGAATCCGCGCGAACCGGGTTCAACGTCGCGCCTTCGAGCAGAAGGCCGCTCTCGTTGACTTCCGAGAAGGCGAGCTCGGCGCTGGCGGCCATGCCGGGCGTGATGCTTTCCAGCGGGCCGGTGAAGCCGAGGATGATGCCGACATTGATCTCTTCCTGCGCGGAAGCGGCGCCAGCGGCGAGAAGCGCGGTGCCAGCCACCGAAGCGGCGAAGATCTTGCGGAAATTAGACATATGCTATGCCTCCCTTTGGAGAATGTTCCTGAGTTTTAAGTTCGCCCGGATCTGAATGAGCCCGGATTGGCGGCGATATTCCAACCTGCGTTTCGGTTTGTAAAGCCTGGAGAATCTGGATTTTCGCACCCGGTTAACATCGATTGCGCCTGCTTTGGCAAAAGTCAGTCCCAAGTCTAACCGAATGTTCATTCGTCGTCCCCATTATCCGAGGAGAGCTGACGTTGGAGGAGGTTCGGCTTGACGCGTACCGCCATTGCCATTGCAGGACAGACGAGGATCTCGCGCCGCGGCGCCTTGATGCTCGCCCGCTGGACAGTCCTGGGAACGCTCGGCTGTCTTGCCATCTCGCTTGCCTGGAATTGGCTCGCCTTCCGGCACTTGGACGCGGCGGCGCTGCGCCAGGGGCTGATCAGCGCGACCGTGCTGCCAATCATCCTCGCCGGGCCGCTCTTCTTCTACCTGACCTTGAAGCTTCGCGAGCTTGCGAGCGCCAACCATCAGCTCGCCGAACTCGCCTCGACCGACCATCTGACGAAATGCCTCAACCGGCGCGCACTGGTGCTCAATGTCGAACGTTTGCTCGATCAGCGCGAGGCAGACACGCAAGGCGCGCTGCTCGTCATCGACGCCGACCATTTCAAGCAGGTCAACGACCTCTACGGCCATCATCAGGGCGACCTCGCCCTGATCCGCATTGCCTCGATCATCCGCAGTTGCGTGCGTCAGGGAGATCTCGTCGGGCGCATGGGCGGTGAGGAATTCGCGGTGCTGCTCAGCGGCGTCGCGCCGGAGCAGGCGGTGCGGATCGCCGAACGAATCCGAGATGCGGTCGCGGCCGTTCCGCTCGACATCGACGGAGCGCAGCATCGCCTGACGATCAGCGTCGGCTGCACCGCCTTTTCGGGCAGCGCCAAGTTCCGCGACCTCTTCTCGCTCGCGGACCAGCGGCTCTACGAAGCCAAGCGGCTCGGGCGGAACCGGGTCGAGGCGGGTACGGATGCCGACATGAAAAAGGCCGGCTGAAAAGCCGGCCTTCCACATTGGTTGGGAACGATCAGAAGCGGTAGGATAGCTTGGCGCTGATCGTGTGGAAGTCGAAGTCGCGATCGGTTCCGGTCAGCGTCGTGCCGCCCGGATTGCTGCCGGCAGCGCCGCCGGCTCCACCGAAGGGACCGCCCTGCAGATTGACCGCGAAGTCGTTGTCGCCGAGATCGGTGTAGAGATATTCGAGGCCGATCGACCAGTTCTGCGTCAGGCGCGCCTCGACGCCGCCGCCGACCGTGTAGCCGAAGTCGTTGTCCTGGCCGCCCGAGGTCGCGATCGTGCTTGCCGGCGACGCAGCGCCCTGGCGATAGCTGAAATCGACGTCGCCATAGGCCACACCGCCTGTCACGTAGCCGAGAAAGTTTTCGCTGAACGCGTAGCCGAGACGTCCGCGCAGGGTCGCCAGATAGTCGAGTTCGCGTGAGATCACGTATTCGGCCGGCGAACGCGAGAATGCGCGCTGTTCGTCACCGATGTCGGTGTAGTTCACGTCGAGAATCGCGCCGTAGACGATGTTCCCGGCCTGCCAGTCATAACCGATGTGGACGCCGCCGACGAAACCGTCTTCGAAATCGCCATTGGCGTTGAAGCTCGAGCCGGCAACAGCGCCGGGAGGCGTGAAGGCGGTGATGAGCGGCCCGAAGGTGAACGGGGAAAGCTGGACCTGTCCGGTGTCGCCGAAGCCGTAGCCAGCCTGGATGCCGGCGTAGAATCCGGCCCAGCTCATTGTGGACACCACGTCCATCGGCACCGGGGCCGGTTCGTTGTAGATGACGTCGGCGGCCATCGCCGAGCTGGCGGCGAAAGTTGCAGCCAGGCCAAGTAGAATGCGTTTCATGGGATTACCCTCCAGTTTGGAACGACGCAGCAACGGAAGGCGTAGCGCAAAGTTGCACAACCGGAAGTAAACTGTGACGTTATCGCGTCCAAAATCTGACGAAGTTGCAAAATTGCCATAATTTAGGCGCGTCTAACCTATAGGTTGCAATCGCCTGTATTCCCTATGGCAAGCGCCCGGCCGAGCCGCACGGTTCAGCGTGTGGGCACGGGATGTTCGCCGCGATAGTCGTAGAAGCCGCGTCCAGATTTGCGCCCCAGCCAGCCGGCTTCGACATATTTCACCAGAAGCGGGCAGGGACGATATTTCGAATCCGCCAGCCCCTCGAAAAGAACCTGCATGATCGACAGGCAGGTATCGAGCCCGATGAAATCGGCAAGTTGCAGCGGTCCCATCGGGTGATTCGCGCCGAGCTTCATCGCCGTGTCGATCGCCTCTACCGAACCGACGCCCTCATAGAGCGTGTAGATCGCTTCGTTGATCATCGGCAGGAGGATGCGGTTGACGATGAAGGCGGGGAAATCCTCGGCGACCGTGATCGTCTTGTCGAGGCTTGCAACGAAGCCGCGCGCGGTCTCGAAGGTCGAATCCTCGGTCGCGATGCCGCGCACGAGTTCGACCAGCTTCATCACCGGAACCGGGTTCATGAAGTGGATGCCGATAAAGCGCTCCGGCCGGTCGGTCTGGGCTGCCAGCCGCGTGATCGAGATCGACGACGTGTTGGTGGCGAGAATGGCTTCGGGGTTGAGGAGGGGACAGAGCTGCGCATAGATCTTGCGCTTGATCGTCTCGTCTTCGCTCGCCGCCTCGATGACGAGGTCGCAATCGGCCAGATCCTCGAGCGCGGGCGCCGCTACGATGGATGAAAGCGCCGCTCGCCGCACGCTTTCCTCGAGTTTGCCGGACGAAACCTGCCGCGCGAGATTGCCGCTGATTGTCGCGATGCCGGATTCTATCCGCTCGGACGAGATGTCGTAGACCTTGACCTTGTAGCCGGAGATCGCCGCGACATGCGCGATGCCGCCGCCCATCTGGCCGGCGCCGACCACGCCGATCGTCCTGATTGTACCCGTCATCGTGCTGCAATCCCGTCGAGACGCCTTCAAGGCGGCGTCTTCACTTCATATTGCGGTGCAAAGTAAAAGGGCGGAACTGGTTCGTCCAGTCCCGCCCGCTTTCATTTGCAACAATTCACGGTCTGCGTGTCAGAGGGCCTTTTCGAGCTCCGGCAGCACGGTGAAGAGATCGCCGACGAGGCCGTAATCGGCGACCTGGAAGATCGGCGCTTCCTCGTCCTTGTTGATGGCGACGATGACCTTGGAATCCTTCATGCCCGCCAGATGCTGGATGGCGCCGGAAATGCCGGCCGCGATGTAGAGTTCGGGGGCCACCACCTTGCCGGTCTGGCCGACCTGCCAGTCGTTCGGCGCGTAGCCGGCGTCGACGGCGGCGCGGCTTGCGCCGACGGCAGCGCCGAGCTTGTCGGCGATCGGCAGCATCACTTCCTCGAACTTCTCCTTCGAGCCCAGCGCGCGACCACCCGAAATGATGATCTTCGCCGAGGTGAGTTCAGGACGATCGGAAGCGGCGATCCGGTTTTCAACGAAGGTCGAAAGGCCCGGATTGTCGGCCGCCGAGACGCTTTCCACCGCAGCCGAGCCGCCTTCGTCCGCGGCCTGGAAAGAAGCAGTGCGGACCGTGATCACACGCTTTGCGTCAGTCGACTGCACGGTCTGGATCGCGTTGCCGGCATAGATCGGGCGCTTGAACGTGTCCGCCGATACGACCTCGACAATGTCGGAAAGCTGCATGACGTCGAGCAGGGCGGCAACGCGCGGCATCACGTTCTTGGCCATGGTCGTGGCCGGCGCGACGATCGTGTCGTAGCCATCGGCGAGCTTGACGACGAGGGCGGCGAGCGGCTCGGCAAGGCGCTCGGCTAGTTCGTCGGCCTCGGCCAGCAGAACCTTGCGCACGCCGGAAAGCTTGCCAGCGGCGTCGGCGGCGGCCTGTGCGCCCTTGCCGGCCACCAGCACGTCGACGTCGCCGCCGATCTGGCTCGCTGCCGAAAGGGCCTTGGCGGTCTGGTCCGACAGGGAGGCGTTGTCGTGTTCGGCAATCAGAAGAATAGCCATTTTGTCTGTTCCTTTTGCCTTGAGTTTAGAGGACGCCTGCGGACTTGAGGCTCGCCACCAGTTCGGCGACGTCCTTGACCTTGACGCCCGCCTTGCGGCCTGCCGGCTCCTCGGTCTTCAGGACCTTGAGACGTGGCTTGACCTCGACGCCGTAATCGGAAGCCTGTTTCTCGTCGAGCGGCTTCTTCTTGGCCTTCATGATGTTCGGCAGCGAGGCATAGCGCGGCTGGTTCAGGCGCAGATCCGTCGTCACGATCGCCGGCATTTTCGCTTCGATGGTCTGCAGGCCGCCATCGACCTCGCGCGTCACCTTTGCGCTGTCGCCGTCGATCTCGATCTTGGAGGCGAATGTGGCCTGGCTCCAGCCAAGAAGAGCAGCAAGCATCTGGCCGGTCTGGTTGGCATCGTCGTCGATCGCCTGCTTGCCGAGAATGACGAGGCCGGGGTTCTCTTCGCCCACGACGCCTTTCAGGATCTTGGCGACCGTCAGCGGCTCGGTGGTCTCGTCGACCTTGACGAGGATCGCGCGGTCCGCGCCCATCGCAAGTGCGGTGCGCAGCGTTTCCTGGGCCTGCTGAGGGCCGATCGAGACGACGACGATCTCCTCCGCCTTGCCGGCTTCCTTGAGGCGGATCGCCTCCTCGACGGCGATCTCGTCGAACGGGTTCATCGACATCTTCACATTGGCGAGGTCGACGCCCGAGCCGTCCGCCTTGACGCGGATCTTGACGTTGTAATCCACCACCCGCTTGACGGGGACCAGAACTTTCATTCGCTTGAGACCTTTCCCTTGGAT
>JAESGM010000374.1_pt1 | contig 47532 bp, 38 predicted proteins | sample 9269721 | NCBI WGS metagenome assembly JAESGM01 (sample SAMN15720920, study PRJNA650825) | algae metagenome | isolation source: Komarekiella atlantica HA4396-MV6 and co-occurring heterotrophs from... | place: USA: Theobald House, Kauai, HI | collected 2009-07-29
GCATCGACGCGGCGCCCGCAACCAGCGCCATCCTGCGTGTCATCGTCGCGATCATCATCCTGTTTCCTCCATTAGCACCCGTCTGACGGCGGGCATTGCCAGTCCTCTATCACAGGATTCCAGATTTAAAATCTGAAATTTCAGACTTGCGAAGAACGACCCCTTGTGGTGAAACTGCTCGGCATGGATGCTGCCACGGATGAGCGCCGCCTTTCCGGCGCGCCGAAGCGACATTGCACATGGACCACATGACCCCGATCCCGATCGAACCCGTCGCGCCCCATCTGCTGCGTTCCCTGCGCGAGCATGTGCATGAGCGGCTGCGCCGGGCGATCGTGGCCGGGCGCTTCCGCAATGGCGAGCGCCTGAACGAGCGCGCGCTCGCGGAAATGCTCGGCGTCAGCACGACTCCAGTGAAGGACGCGATCCGCAAGCTGGAAAGCGAGGGCCTCGTCCGCACGGAGGCGCGGCGCGGCGTCTTCGTCGAGTTCTCGCCCCGGCAGGCGCTGCAGATGGCGCTCGGGCGCGCCGCGCTGGAAAGCGTGATGGCTCATATCGCCGCCAACCACGTCACCGGGGCGGACATCGCCGAACTCGCCGGGCTGATCGAGGAGATGGAGCACGCCACCGCCCACAGCGCGCTCGAAGACCTCGTCATCCTGAACGAAGCCTATCACGGAGCCATCCACCGGATTTCGGGCTGCGCCTATCTGGAGCGCCGGCTCGACGGCCAGCGCATGTACGACCATGCCCAGCGGATCGCGCTTTTGTCCGAGCCCGCCGAGCGCGGCCAGGGCTTCGAGGAACACAGCGCGATCTTCCAGGCGCTGAAGGCCCGCGACGCAGGGCTCGCCGAACAGAGAATGCGCCGCCACATCGTCCGCTCGGCGAAAGCCCATGTGCGGCAGGTCTTCGGCGCCGATGCGGAGGGACTGGCATATGACGAATGATCGCGTGCGCGGGGCGCTGCGCGGAATCTCGGGCGTGCATGTCACGGCCTGGAAAAGCGATGGCGAGGCCGACTGGGCGCTGACGGGCAGGATCGTCGCCCGCATAGCGGCGGCCGGCATCCACAACATCGTCTCGGCCGGCAACACCGGCGAGTTCTATCCGATGACGACCGACGAGGTCGTTCGCAGCCATGCGGTGGCGGCGGAAAGCGCCGCCGGCAAGACGCTGGTCACCGCCGGCATCGGCAGGTCGCTGCGGGAGGCGGTCTCGACCGGAAAGCTGGCGGCAAAAGCAGGCTGCGACGCGGTGATGGTGCATCACCCGCTCGACCCCTTCGCCGCGCCACAGTCCCAGGCGGACTACATCATCGCCATCGCCGATGCGCTGGAACTGCCGCTCGTCGCCTATATCCGCTCGGATGCGATCGGCGTGAACGATCTGGTCCGGGTTGCGACGCACGAAAACGTCGCGGGCGTCAAGTTCGCCTCCTCCAACATGATGCTGCTGTCGGAATGCGTCCGCGCCACGCAAGGGACGTCGGCCAACTGGATCTGCGGCCTCGCCGAGGGCTGGGCGGCGCCGTTTTACGCGCTCGGCGCGCGCGGCTTCACCTCGGGCCTGATCAATGTCGCCCCCGAACGCTCGCTTGCCGTCTGGCGCGCTCTGGAGGCCGGCGACTATGCGGCCGCCCGCGCCGAGGTCGACGCCATCGCCGGCTTCGAGACGCTGCGCACGAAATACGGCAACGGCGCGAATGTGACCGTGGTCAAGGAGGCGCTGGGCATGCTGGGAACGAATGTGGGTCCCGTCCGCCTGCCCGGTCTGCCGGAGTTGGACGCCGCCGAGCGCGCGGAGTTGACAGCCATCGTCGCCGGCTGGAGCGCCGTGCGCGTCGCGGCGGAGTAGCGGCTGCATCCATCCCTGTCATCCCGGACGAGCGAAGCGAAGATCCGGGACCGTCGTCAGGATAAGGGATGCTGTCTTGATGCCGGTCCCGCATCTGCGCAGCAGCGCTTCGCGCTGCGGCGCGTGCGGGATGACCCAGAACGAAAAACCACCCGAGGAAGCCTTATGACCCACCCCCGCAAGACGCCCGACACGTTGCGCTCGAAGCGCTGGTTCGGCGCGTCCGACCTGCGCTCCTTCGGCCATCGCTCGCGGGCGCTGCAGATGGGGCTCGGCCACGACGAGTTCATGGGCAAGCCGGTGATCGGCATCCTCAACACCTGGTCCGAGATCAACCCCTGCCACACCCATCTGCGCGACCGCGCCGAGGCGGTGAAGCGCGCGGTCTGGGCGGCGGGCGGTTTTCCGGTCGAGATTCCGGTGATGTCGGTCTCGGAGCAGTATCAGAAGCCGACCACCATGCTCTACCGCAACTTCCTGGCGATGGAGGCGGAGGAATCGATCCGCTCCCACCCGCTCGACGGCGCGGTTCTGCTGGGCGGCTGCGACAAGTCCACGCCGGCCCTGATCATGGGGGCATGCAGCGCCGGCCTTCCCTTCATCTTCGTGCCGGCCGGGCCGATGCTGCGCGGCAACTGGGCCGGCAAGGTGCTGGGCTCGGGCGCCGACGTCTGGAAATACTGGGCCGAGAAGGAGGCCGGCAACATCACGGACGACCAGTGGAAGGACATGGAGAGCGGCATCGCCCGCTCGCACGGCACCTGCATGGTGATGGGCACGGCCGCCACGATGATGAGCCATGCCGAGGTGCTGGGCCTGACGCTGCCCGGCGCATCCGCCATCCCCGCCGCCGACGCGGCCCATCCGCGCATGGCGGCGGCGGCCGGCAAGCGGATCGTCGAGATGGTCTGGGAAGACCTGACGCCGGACCGCATCCTGACGCGAAAAAGCTTCGAGAACGCGCTGACCGTTCACATGGCGGTCGCCGGCTCGACCAACGCCATCATCCACCTCATCGCCATGGCGGGCCGCGCCGGGGTGAGCCTGACGCCCGACGATTTCGATGCGTTCTCCCGCAAGGTGCCGGTGATCGCCAACCTGCGCCCTTCGGGCGAATTCCTGATGGAGGATTTCTTCTATGCGGGCGGGCTCCCTGCCCTGCTGAAACAACTGGAGAGCAAGCTCCACGCCGACGCCATGACCGTCACAGGCAAGCCGTTGTCGGAAACGATCGCGCTCGCCACCGTCTATGACGACGACGTCATCCGCCCGCTCGACAGGGCGGTCTCGACCGCCAACGGGCTCGCCGTGCTGAAGGGCAACATCGCGCCCGATGGCTGCGTCATCAAGCCGTCCGCCGCCGAGCCGCATCTCCTGAAGCATTCCGGCCCCGCGCTGGTCTTCGAGGATTACGACGCGATGATGCGCGCGGTGAACGACGAGGCGCTCGACGTCAACAAAGACCACATCATGGTGCTGAAGAATTGCGGGCCTGTCGGCGGGCCGGGCATGCCGGAATGGGGCATGATGCCGATCCCGAAAAAGCTGCTGAAGCAGGGCGTGCGCGACATGCTGCGCATCTCGGATGCGCGCATGTCGGGCACCAGCTACGGGGCCTGCGTACTCCATGTCGCGCCCGAGGCCTATATCCGGGGGCCGTTGGCGGCGGTCAGGACCGGCGACGTCATCAGCGTCGACGTCGAGGCCCGCACCATCTCGGTGAAGCTTACGGACGCCGAGATCGCCGAGCGGCTGAAGACATGGACCCCGCCCGACCGCGATTATCCGCGCGGCTGGGGCAAGATGTCGGCGGCCCACATCCGGCAGGCCGACAAGGGCTGCGATTTCGACTATCTCGAAGGCACCGCGAAAATCCCCGAGCCGGAAATCCACTGACCAGACAATCCCCATGGGGACGGCCCGGGAGCAAATCCCCGCCCCCCTGGCCTGACCGATAATGCCCTCGCAGATGGCGCGCGCCCCGCGTGCCCACCCCCGCGAGGCTTTTCATGACCGATACGCCAAGGCTGACCCTGCCCCTGCTCGCCGCGGGCCAGGCCCAGAAGCACGTCACCCACAACGACGCGCTGACGCGGCTCGACGCCCTCATCCATCTCGCCGTGCAGAGCCGCACCCAGGCGACACCGCCATCCTCGCCCGGCGCGCTCGCGGCTTTCATCGTTCCCGCCGGCGGCACGGGCGTCTTCGCCGGCCGCCAGGACGAACTGGCGATCTTCGAGGATGGCGGCTGGAGCTTCCTCGAACCCCGCGCCGGCTGGCAGGCCTGGGTCGAGGACGAGGCCGAGCACCATGTCTGGACGGGCGCGGAATGGCGGCGCTCCCAGCCCGAGAGCAGCCTCGGCGCAAGCCTTTGGGGCGTCAACACGACCGCCGACACGACCAACCGCCTCGCGGTCTCCTCGCCCGCCACCTTGCTCAGCCATGCCGGCGACGACCATCGCCTGGCGCTGAACAAGGCGGCCGCGGCCGACACGGCGAGCCTGATCTTCGAAGACGGTTTTTCCGGCCGGGCCGAGATCGGGCTGACCGGAGACGACGACCTGCACATGAAGGTCAGCGCCGATGGCGCGGCCTGGACGCAGGCGCTGACGATCGACCGGACGACCGGCCTCGTCGCCCTGCCGGCCTCGCCCTGGGCGCGCGAGACCGCCCGCCGGAACCTGCTGGTCAACGGCGACATGCAGGTCAACCAGCGCGGCTTCGCTGGCGGCGCTCTGGCGGCCGGCGTCTACGGTTTCGACCGCTGGAAGGCCGATGCCGGCGGGGCGAACCTCTCGCGCAGCGGCTTCGACCTGACTCTGACCTCCGGCGCCATCGTCCAGCCTGTCGAGCCGGCGCTTTGGGGCGTCGCCTCCTTTGCCTTGCTCCCATTGACGCTCTCGATCGAGAACCTGGCGGGCGGCAGCCTGACCGTCGGCATCGGCAGCGTCAGCGGCACGATCACGCCCGGCAGCGGGCGGCGTTCGGTGACGCTGACGCCTGCGGCTGGCGACAGCGGAACTCTCGCGGTCAAGCTGTCGCCGACCTCGGCGGCGGTCACGTTCAGCCGGATCAAGCTCGAAGCCGGCGCTACGGCGAGCCCGTGGGACGAACGGCCGTTGACGGAAACGCATCTTCTCTGCCGGCGCTACTATAACCGGCTCGACGGCGGGATGCTGCTGGACGCCTATCAGGCGACAGGCTGTTCCTTCCAGCAATTTCTGCCCTTTCCCGTCCCGATGCGGACGACGCCGACGGCAACGGTGTCGATCGGCATCGAGGGCAACATTCTGGGAACGGAGCGCGGCATCACCGTGCTTTCGCCGACGCTCGCCTTCGCCCGGATGACGGCGGCGGCGACCGGCCGGTTCTATGTCTTCCTCAGCGACATCGCCTTCGACGCCGAGCTCTGAAGGGCGGGACGTCTCAGTCGCTCACCGGCCTGCGCGCCTTGAGCAAGGCGAGCAGGCCCGTATCGCGGCGCGCCTCCAGCTCCGCGATCGAGCGGCCGCCTGCCTCCTCGGCGACGCCCGCCACGATCTTTCGCGTGACCTCGTCATTCAGGGACGGGTTGCCGAGCGAGGCCCAGCGCCGCTCCTGGCTTGGCCCGAGATGGGCGAGATAGCCGGCGATGCCGCCTTCGCCGCCGCCCAGATGGTAGGTCATGTGCGGACCCATAAGCGCCCAGCGCAGGCCGGGACCGTGGCAGAGCGCAGCGTCGATCTCGGCGACGCTGGCGACGCCCTGCTCAACGAGATAGACCGCCTCGCGATAGAGCGCCGAGGCCAGCCGGTTGGCGATATGGCCTGGCATTTCATGGTTGAGCACCACCGGCCGGCGGTCGAGGCTGCGGTAGAAGGCGCAGGCCCGCGCCACGACATCGGCATCCTCGCCCACGATCTCGACCAGCGGCACGAGATGCGGCGGATTGAACGGATGGGCGACGATGACGCGCGCCGGCGTCGCGCAATCGGCGACGATGGCGCTGCGGACCAGCGCCGAGGTGCTGCTGGCGATGATCGCATCAGGCGCGGCCAGCGCATCGATGTCACGCAGCAGAGCGCGCTTCACCGCTTCGTTCTCGGGCCCGTTCTCCTGCACGAACTGCGCGCCCGAGAGCGCCCCGGCCAGGTCCGTCGTGACGTCGAACTGTCCCGTGCTGACGAGGCCTAATTCGTCCAGTTGCGCCCTGGCGCGCGCGACATAGGCGCGGAACTTCGGCTCGGCCTCGGGCGACGGATCGTAGGCGGCGACGTTGAGGCCATGGGCCATGGCCAGCGCGGCCCAACTCGCGCCGATAAGCCCTGAGCCGACGATGGCGACGCGCTGGATGCCGGTCGTCATCGCCGCGTCACTCCGGCTTCAGCCCGGTCGCCTTGATGACGGTGCTCCATTTCGTCATCTCGCTGTCGATCAGGGCCGCAGCATCCGCCGGCGTGCCTGGCTTTGGCGTCACGCCCTGCAGCTTCATCGCCTCCAGCGCCTTGGGCGAGTTCAGCGCCTTGACGATCTCGGCGTTGAGCTTGTCGACGATCGGCTGCGGCGTGCCGGCCGGCGCAAGCACGCCGAACCAGGAGCCGATCTCGAAATCCGCCAGCCCCTGCGAGATCGCGGTCGGATAGGTCGGCATGAAGGGCGAGGGCTCGCGGCCCGTGGTGGCGATCGCCTTCAGCGAGCCGGCGTTCACATGCTGCAGCACCGAGGGAATGGTGTCGAACATCACCTTGACCTGCCCGCCGATCATGTCCGTCATCGCCGGCCCCGAGCCGCGATAAGGCACATGGCCGAGCTTGGTGCCGGCGCGCGCATTGAACATCTCGCCGGCGAGATGCTGCGGCGAGCCGTTGCCGGAGGAGGCGTAGTTGAACTCGTCGGGCTTGGCCTTGGCGAGCGCGATCAGTTCGGGGATCGTCTTGGCCTGCACCGAGGGGTGGACGACGAGCGCCAGCCCCACCGTGCCGGCGAGGCTGATGGGGGTGAAATCCTTCTTCAGGTCGAAGCCGGGCTTGGCCTGCAGGCCCATATTGATCGAATGGCTGGTGAGCGCGCCCATCAGCAGCAAATAGCCGTCGGGCGTCGCCCGCGCCACGGCCGCCGCGCCCACGCTGCCGGCCGCCCCGGCGCGGTTCTCGACCACGACGCGCTGGCCCAATGTCTGCGACAGCTCCTCGGCGATGACGCGGCCGATGATGTCGGTCGCCCCGCCCGGCGCATAGGGCACGAGCAGCGTCACCGGCTTGGTGGGCCAGGTCTGCGCGAGGACCGGCGCGGCGGCGGCGAGCGACAGCGCTGCGAGCGCGCCGGTCAGCAGATGGCGTTTCAGCATGGCATTCCTCCGGTTTGTGTGGCGGGCCGGTTGGCTCCGGTCCGCGCGAAAGGGCTTGTCGTTCGGTATCAGCAGAAGTCGAAATCGCAGCCTTCGTCGGCCTGCAGCACGGTCGTCAGATAAAGCCCGCGATAACCGCGCGACGGCTCGGTGAGATGGGCGGGCGGCTGCCACTCGCTCTTGCGGCGCGCCAGTTCGGCCTCGTCGACGAGAAGTTCGATGCGTCGCGCCGCAACGTCGAGGCTGATCAGGTCGCCGTCGCGCACCAGCCCGAGCGGGCCGCCGACCGCCGATTCCGGCGTGATGTGAAGAACGATCGTGCCGAAGGCCGTGCCGCTCATGCGGGCGTCCGAGATCCGGACCATGTCCTTGACGCCGGCTTGAGCGAGCTTCTTCGGGATCGGCAGGTAGCCGGCCTCGGGCATGCCCGGCGCGCCCTTCGGCCCGGCATTGCGCAGCACCAGCACGTCATCGGCCTTCACGTCGAGCGCGGGATCGTCCATCCGGCGGACCATGTCCTCGACCGAATCGAACACCACCGCCCGGCCGGTATGGCTGAGCAGCGCGGGCGAGGCCGCCGAATGCTTGATCACCGCGCCGCCGGGCGCGAGATTGCCACGCAGCACCGCCATGCCGCCGGTCTGCTTCAGCGGGGCCGAGGCGCTGCGGATGATGGTCTGGTTGGGAACCTCCTCGGCGGCCTCGGCGATCTCGCCAATGGTTTGGCCGCAGATCGTCATCGCGTCGAGATCGAGATGGCCGCGCAGTTCCTTCATCAGCTTCGGCATGCCGCCGGCCCAGTGGAAATGTTCCATATAGTGGTCGCCCGACGGCTTCAGGTCGATCAGCACCGGCACTTCGCGGCCGATCTGGTCGAACTCTTCGAGGTCGATCGTCATCCCGGCGCGGCGCGCGATCGCGCTGAGATGCACCAGCCCGTTGGTCGAGCCGCCGATCGCCTGCAGCACGACCATGGCGTTGCGGAAGGCGGCCTTCGTCAGAAGCTCCGTCGGCCTCGGGCCGCTCTTGGCCAGCGCCACCGCCTGCCTGCCACTCGCCTCGGCCGCGCGGATGCGGTCGGCATGGGTGGCGGGGATGGTGCCCGAGCCCGGCAGCGCGATGCCCAGCGCCTCGACGAGGCAGCCCATCGTGCTCGCCGTGCCCATCACCATGCATGTCCCTTGAGTCGGCGCGAGCCGCCCGCTCAGCACCTCGATCTCGGCCTCGTCGATCTGGCCGGCGCGATGCTGGCCCCAGAGCCTGCGGCAATCGGTGCAGGCGCCCAGCACCTCGCCCTTGTGATGGCCGACCAGCATCGGCCCGGTGATGAGCTGGATCGCCGGGACATCGGCCGAGACCGCGCCCATCAGTTGCGCCGGCACGGTCTTGTCGCAGCCGCCGATCAGCACGACGGCATCCATCGGCTGCGCCCGGATCATCTCCTCCGTGTCGATCGCCATCAGGTTGCGCAGGAACATCGAGGTCGGATTCGAGAACGATTCGTGGATCGAGACCGTCGGGAACTCCATCGGCAAACCGCCGGCCAGCATGATTCCGCGCTTGGCCGCCTCGATCAGGCGCGGAACGTTGCCATGGCAGGGGTTGAAGTCGCTGAAGGTGTTCGTCAGTCCGATGATCGGCCGATCCAGCGCGTCGTCGGAAAAGCCGGCCGCCTTGATGAAGGCCTTGCGCAGGAACAGCGAGAAGCCGGGGTCGCCATAGCTGGCGAGATTGCGGCGCATGCCGCTGGCGGCGGGCTTTTTGGGATCGTCGGCGGTGGTCATGGCGGGAAGAGACTTGCTGCGGCGAAGATTGTCAACAATCATGTCGCCAAGGAGAGAGACATGAGCGCCGTCCCGCTGAAGTCCGCCGCGCCCGACCGCATGCGCGCCGTCGCGGATGCGATCGAGGAGGAGATCGTGCTCGGCTGGCTGTTGCCGCGCGAGCGCCTGATCGAGGAGGAACTGGCGGCGCGTTTCGCCGTGAAGCGCCATGTCGTGCGCGAGGCGCTGGCCGAGCTGGAGCGGGAAGGTCTGATCGAGCGCATCCCCAACAAGGGTGCGGCGGTGAAGCGGCTCGATCCTGCAGAACTGCGCCAGATCTATTCGGTGAGAGAGGCGCTGGAGACGCTTGCAGCCGCGCAGATCCCGATGCCGGCCGACCCTGCCGTGCTCGCGATGCTGCGCATAGTGCAGCAGCGCCATGCGGCGGCGGTCGCCGAGGGCGACGCCCGCGCGGCCTTCCGCGCCAACATGGCTTTCCACGAGACGCTCTTCGCCGCCTGCGGCAACCGCCATCTCGTCGAGCTGATCCAGATGATGGCGCAGAAGGTCCACGGCGCGCGCTCGATCACGGCCGCGAGCCCCCGGCATCTGGCGCTCGCCCGCGACGAGCATGCCGCCATGGTCGCGGCGCTGGAGAGCGGCGATCGGGAGGAGCTCGTCGCGCTCTGCCGGGCTCACCTGATCCCGTCGCGCGACGCGTATATCGCGACGGTGGAGGGCAGGATCGCTCCCGCTTCGGTTCAATCCGCGTAGACGCTCTTCACATGCGCGTTGATCGCCGCGATCTCGGGCAGCGCACCGCCATTGCGCGCGGCGAGATGGCCTTCATGCCAGTACCAGTCGTCGAAGCCGACATTCAGCCGCCGGTAGCCGGCCTCCGCCAGCAGCGTGCGCATCTGCTCGCGCCTCGGCTCGACGAAGTTGTGCTCGATGGTGAAGAGCGCGATGGCGTGGCGTGACAGGTCGATGGTCCGCAGGATGTCGAGCTCCGAGCCCTCCGTGTCGAGCGAGACATAGTCGAAGCCGGACCCGCCCTGCCCGTCGGCTGAATCCATCTCGTCGAAGGTGATGGTCGAGACCGTGATCAGCCCGTTCTCGCTGATCGCCTGCCGACGGTCCTCGGCGTAACCGTCCGCCTCGGCATATTCCGCCAGCGTGCCGATCTCCTGCGAGGCCACGAAGGACAGCAATTGTCCGCCTTCGCGATGGACCGCTTTCTCGAGGCAGGTCGCCTTGCGGCTCGCCTTGAGCCTGGCGAAGAGCAGCGGGTTGGGCTCGACCAGCACGCCGCCCCAGCCATGCTCGCGCTCCAGGAACAAGGTGTTGGAATGCAATTCGCCGTCGAAGGCCCCGATCTCGGCGAAGCGCCCGCCCCGGCGGCCGAGGCACATCGCCAGCACCCAGCGCTCCTGCTCGATCTGCGAATGGGTCGGGGCGTCGAACGCCTGCTGCCAGGACAGGCGGGGAGAGGATGAGGTCGCCATGGGATCTCGGGGCTTCCGCTCGGACGGCGTGAGCGCCGTGCAGCGATTGGTAGCCCAGCCGGACGGCTGAGGGAAACCGCCGCCTGCGACGCTCAGCCGAAGCGGCGCGGCCGCAGGCCGGCGTGGAACCACGCGATCATCGAATAGATGTCATAGACCGGCAGCCCGGTCGCCGCCTGCACGGCGGCTGCATAGGGCGGCATGTTGGTGCATTCGAGCACGATCGCGCCAACATCGGGATGTTTCGCGACAAGCGCCAGCGCCGCATCGACCACATCCTGCCGGGCGAGATCGACATCCATGTCGTCGCTCTCGGCTCCGATCAGCACGCGGAAGAACTCGCGGCCATGCTCGGTGCCGGTGATCGGCGTATCGAGCGGCACGCCGGCGCCCGCCAGATGCGCCGGCGTCAGGCTGCCGGCCGAGACCGTGACGATGCCGACGCGTTTGCCCGGCGGCAGGGTCGCCTGCACCCACGGAACCTGCATCAGCGCCGAGGTCGCCACGGGCACCCCGAGCGCCGCCGCCAGTTCCTTCTGGAACAGCGCCAGGAAGCCGCAATTGGTGGTGATCGCCTCGGCCCCGAGTGAGATCAGCTCGCGCCCGGCCGCGATGAAATCCGGAAGCAGGCCCTCCGCGCCCCGCATCACCACGCGGTCGGGGCTGGCTCCCGACACGACGCGGTAGAGCACCGGAAACGGCCAGGTCCCGGCATTGCCCATGTTGCCGGGAATGCGCGGAAACCGGGCCTCCAGCATCAGGATGCCGAGCGGCGCGCCATAGATCGCCTTGCCGCCGCGTGCGATCGGGCCAGTGGCCGCGCTGTCGTTCGTCGTCATGCCGAAAAATCCGCCTTAACCCGCCGGCACAGGGTTAGCGCGGCGAACACCGGCGCGCCAGACGGCTTCCGGAACAGCCTCTCAATTGGAGCGCACAACCCTGTTCAAGCCCACCAGACGCTCCACGACGATCACCATGACGGCGATCATCCCCACCTGAACGGCAGAGGCCGCCGCAATCACCAGCTGCCCGCCCTGGAACTGGAGATAGCTGAAGATCTCGATCGGCAGGGTGGTGATGCCGGGGCCGGTGAGGAAAAGGGCGGTGTTCAGTTCGCCGAAGGAGAGAATGAAGGCGAACATCGCCCCCGACAATATGCCGGGCCAGATCAGCGGCAGCGTGACGAGGCCGAAGGTGCGCAAGGGTCCGGCGCGCAGGCTCTGGCTGGCCTCCTCGAGCACGGGGTCGACCGCCAGAAGGCTCGCGCTGACCGACCGGATGACGAAGGGCATGCCGAGGATCGCATGCGCCAGCACGAGCCCGATGAACTCCGGCATGCCGCCGATGAGCTTGAAGAACAAGAGCAGCGCCAGCCCCAGCACGATCGCCGGAAAGATCAGCGGCGCGAGGAACAGCGTCTGCAGCAGGCTGGCGAGGAACCCTTTGCGTCTGGCGACGAAGAGAGCCGCCATCGAACCCAGGACCGTCGCCAGCATGGCCGAGGCCGTCGCGATCTGGATGCTCCGCAGGAAGGCCTCGCGCAGGCTGTCCGTGTTGAAGAACGCGACGAACCAGCGCAGCGACAGGCCCGGCGGCGGGAAGACGAAGAAGTCGGTCGGCGAGAAGGCCGTGATCAGGACGATCACGATCGGCCCCAGCACGAGGAGGTATGTCAGCCCGGCAAGCGCCACGAGGATGATGTGAGCCATCTCAGCCGCGCCCCTGCACGCGCTGGGGGCGCAGCAGCGCCAGGATGAGGGCGGACACGCCCAGCGCCAGAACGAGCAGCACGAAGGAGATCGCGGCCGCCAGCGGCCAGCGGAACGCACCGACCGCGTCGAAGACGAGACTGACCAGCAGCTTCATGCGCGGGCCGCCCAGCAGCGTGATGGTGACATAGGCGCTGAGCGTCAGCAGGAAGACGAGCAGCATGCCCGACGCCACCCCCGGGCTGGACAGCGGCCAGGTCACATGGACGAAGGTCTTGAACGGGCTGGCCCTGAGCGACTGGGCCGCCTCGCGGTACTGCGCGTCGATGGCGTTCAGCGCATTGGCGACCGAGATGACCATATAGGGCAGCAGGATCGTCATCAGGCCGAAGGACACCGCCTCGAAGGAGTTGAGCAGCAGCAGCGGCCGGTCGATCAGGCCGGTGTCCCGCAGCAGCGAATTGACCAGGCCCTGGCGTCCCAGAATCGCGATCCAGCCATAGGCGCGCACCACATTGCTGACCATCAGCGGGACGACGAGCAGCAGCAGCAGGATCAGGCGCTGGCGCTGCGGCAAAGGCGCGAGCACATAGGCCGTCGCATAGCCCAGCACGAGGCAGAGCAGCAGGATCACTCCGCCGGTGCTCAGGGTCCGCAGGATGATCGTGTGATAGAACGGGTCGGTCAGGATCGTCGTGTAATGCACGAGCGTCAGCTCGGGCCCGAACAGTTCCGTCTGCGACGGCGCATGGAAGCTGACCCAGAACAGCGACACCAGCGGCGCCACGAAGAACATCAGGAAGACGGCCAGCGGCGGGAGCAGTAGGGCCAGCGCCGCCCAGCGGCGGGTCAGGCGGAAACCGTCAGCCACGGCCAGCCTCCCCGCTTCCGAGCAGGATCAGGCTCTCCGGCGGCAAAGCCACCGTCACCGCCTGGCCCGGCTCCCAATCGAGCGCCGCCCGATCCGCATTCTGGACGAAAGCCAGCAGTTGCTGCCCCTGGCAATCGAGGAACAGATGCGCCGTCATGCCCCGGTAGACGACATCCCTGACGACGGCCGACAAGGGCAGGCTCTGCCCGGCCCGGCCGAGCATCACGCGCTCGGGCCGGATCGCCAGACGCAGGCGGGCGCCTTGCGGATGCGAGCCGGCGACCGCGAAACGCCCACAGGGCGCTTCCACGAGAGAGGTCTGCGCGCACGGTTCGACGACAAGTGCGTCGATCATGTTGCTGGCGCCGAGGAAGGTCGCGACGAACTCCGTCGCCGGGCGCTCGTAGATCTCGCGAGGCGCGCCCAACTGCTCGATCACGCCGTCCCGCATCACCGCGACGCAGTCCGACATGGTCAGCGCCTCCTCCTGATCGTGGGTGACGAACACCGTGGTGATGCCGAGTTCGCGCTGGAGGCTGCGCAGTTCGACCTGCATCGCCTCGCGCAGGTTCTTGTCGAGTGCGCCCAGCGGCTCGTCGAGCAGCAGAACCGCCGGCTTCATCACGATGGCGCGCGCGATCGCGACGCGCTGCTGCTGCCCGCCCGAGAGCTGCTTGGGATAGCGCCCGGCGAAACCGCCGAGCTTGACCATATCCAGAGCCGCAGCCACGGCCTGGCCCCTCTCCTGCCGCTCGACGCCGCTCATGCGGAGGCCGAAGCCGACGTTCTGCTCGACCGTGAGATGGGGAAACAGCGCGAAATTCTGGAAGACCATCGCAAAATCGCGGCGATAGGGAGCGATATCGGTGACGCGCCTGTCGCGGATGAAGACATCGCCCTCATCAGGCGTCTCGAAGCCGGCGATCAGCCTGAGCGTCGTCGTCTTGCCGCAGCCCGAGGGGCCCAGCAGCGAGAAGAAGGAACCCCTCGGGATGTCCAGCGAAAGCGCCTTCACCGCGACGGCCTTGCCATAGCGCTTGGTCACGCCCGCAAAGCGGACATCGATGGCCGGGACGGCGTTGGCGTGCGGTTCAGTCATGCAGTTCGACCAGTCGGTGAATGTCGCAAAGGGCGCGCCATGCCTCGATCAGAAGCAAGGCGAGCTCGAGTTCGAGAAGCAGTTCGGCGGAACGTCGTGCGGCAGGGGCGTCCCAGGCGGCGACGGCGTCGCGCGCCAGGGAGGCGAAGGCGGCCCCGAGACGCGGCCCGTCATGCCGCGAGTCCGCCATCCCCGGCAGCAGCGCCCGCAAGGCTGCGCCCGCGCGCGGCAGCCGCGCGGCGAATCCGTCCAGCAGGCTCCGCTCCAGCGCACCGATTTCGCCGGCGCTCGGCTCCAGTTGGCCGGCGCGATGACGCCAGGCTGCGAGCCACGCATCGAGATGCTCGACCGCCGACCCGGCATTCGCAAGCTCGGGCGGCGTCGCCCGCGGCTCGACCGGACGCGCGCCCTGCCCCATCGCCTCGACGGCGTTCAGCACGAGGAGAAAACTCCGGGATTCGGCCGGGCGATAGGCCTCCATCGTCTCCCGCATCACCAATTCGCCGCGGATCGGCAGATAGCGCGGCACATAGCCTTCCAGAGCCATGTATTTGACGAGCAGATCGCCCATCTCCGGATGCGGCGAGAACAGGATCGCGCGCCCGCGCGGGCCGTCCGTCCGCAGCGCCGCGACATGCCCCTGCATCTGCGCGGCGAAGGTCTCGGGTGTCAGCGGGTTGTCGATGAACAGCCGCCCGGTCGCGTTGAGATCGCGGAAATGCGCCAGGGCGGTGCAGTTCGCGCCCATCTCATCGAAGACCGGACCATGGAAGTAGGGGATATCCAGCGTCGGCGGCAGGCCGAGCCGCATCGGCCCGTCCGCGATCGCGCACGTCGTGACGCCCACGCCGGTCCGCAGGTAATCCTGCGTGATGCGGGGACGCGCATCGGCGAGCCCGAGCCAGGTGGACCGGCCCCGGGCGAGGTAATAGGCGCCGCCGCAGGACGCCACCGCCGCGCCGCCATCCCTGAAGAAGGCGCGCACGGCCTCGTCGGCGCCTTTGGCGGCTTCTTTCGCGTCGAGGCTCCAGTTCGAGAACCCGCCCGGCAGCACCAGCAGGTTCTCGCCGTCGAGCGCGCCCTGCGCGATCTCGCCCCCCGAAACCGGCCGATAGGACAGGCCAAGCCGTGCGAGCGTCAGCGCATAATAGCCGTAATACGGATAGGCCGAGGCCTGCCCCGACAGCACCGCCAGCCCGACGGGCGCGACCCTGCGCGCCGCGAGCGGGCCGCTGTCCTCGAAAGGCGTCAGCCGGCACCCATGCGACGACAGCGCCTGCGCCAGCGTCTCGGGCAGCATCGCCAGATAGTCGCCGGCCTCCCCGCCCCCTGCCGCGTCGTCGAGCCGCCGGACGTCGTGGCCGCAGGCCACGAGCCGGTTGACGACGACCGCCATGTCGAGGCGGTCGCCGTTGTCGTACCAGCCGAGCCGATAGGTGCGGCGGTGCGCGGTCGTCATCAGCCCGCCGCGATGATGCGGTTCCAGCGATCGGTCCATTCCGGCCGCTTCGCCGCCATCGTCGCATGATCGAGGTCGATCAGCCGGCTCATCTCGTCGGGAGACGCCTTCACCCGCGTCTGAAGCTCCGGCGGGAGGATCGCTTCCGTCCCGGTATTGGTGCCGGGGTAGCTGAACTTCTGCGCCGCGACCATCTGCACCTTCGGGTCGAGCGTCAGGTTCAGATACTCCTCCGCCAGCTCCATGTTCTTGCACCCCTTCGCGATGCCGGTGCCGGACGTGTAGAGGATCGCGCCTTCCTTCGGGTAGACCCACTCCACCGGCGTGTTCCAGCCCTTCACGGTGAAGGACTGCGACTTGTAGAGCAGGCCTATGACGGCCTCCTCGTTGCGCAGCGCATTCATGATCGTGTCGGTGTCCTTGGCCCAGATCGGCTGCAGCGCATTCAGCTTGCGCAGCATGTCGAAGCCGGCCTCGGCGTCGTTGGGGCCCTTGCCGGCGGCGATCGAGCCGATCGGGACGATGTAGGGGCCGATCGAATGGGTGATCTCCGGCAGGACGATCTGGTTCTTGAATTCCGGCCGCCACAGATCGGCGAAGGAGGTCGGCGGGTTCTTCACGCGCTTGGTGTTGTAGATGATGCCGAGCGGGGAATAGATCATCGCCACCCAATGGCTCTGGATGAACCGGTCGGGCACGTTTTTGAGGTTCGTCAGGCGCGGCGAGTTCCGGTTGATCGGCTCGAGCGCGCCCTGCGAGACGGCCAGCGGCACGATGCCGTCATGCAGCTGCACGATATCGAACTTCTGGTCGGCGGCGCTCACCTTGATCTTGGTGATGCGCTCGCCCGGGCTCGATCCCCTGTCCTGGATGATCTTGACGCCGGTCGCCTTTTCGAACGCGGCGTCGGCGCTTTCCTTCATCGAGTCGCCCCAGAGGCCGCCCCAGGTCATCAGCACCATCTGCGAGGGTTTTCCCTGCGCCTGAGCTGGGCCGAACGTCTGGAGCGCGCTGCTTCCTGCGAGCGCCGCCGCGCCGGCCAGCAATTGACGTCTATCCATTTCGATCTCCCCTTGTGTTGACCTTTGGACGAGAGGCTACCAGCCGGCGGTCCCGGAATTCCGGCGTGGATCGGCAGCAGCAACAATCAGGCCGCTGGGCTCGTGGCGGAGGACGGCGCAGACGCCTCCACACTGGAACGTGAAATCGGGCCAGGCTTCGGCGTCGTGCCCCTTGTCGCGCAATGCCGAGACGGTCTCTTGCGGGATGCGGCCCTCGAGCATCACCCGATCGGGGAACATCTCGTGCGGCTCGAAGCTGGACGGGAAGCTGTAGGTCGCGAAGCGCGGCGCCTCGATCGCGCTGGCCAGATCGTGGTCGAACACCATCAGGTTGAGCAGCACCTGGAGCATGGACTGCGTCTGCACGTCGCCGCCCGGCGAGCCGAAGGGCATGACCGTCCCGTCGTCGAAGACGGCCATGGCGGGGTTCGGCGTCAGGCGCGGCCTTTTGCCGGGCGCGACCTCGCTGGGATGGCCGGCAACGGTGAAGGACTGCGAACCGCGCGACGACGGGCACAGCCCCGTTCCGGGAATCAGCGGCGTATCGTTCGAGGTGTCGCTGGGCGTCGCCGAGAACGCATTGCCCCAGCGGTCGACGACCGCGACATAGGACGTATCGGCGCAAGGCGGCGGCTCGGTTTGCGCAATGCTGCTCGCCGGCATGCCCGGCAGGGCGCGCCGCATGTCGATGCGCGCCCGCTGAGCAGCCGCATAATCGGGCGAAAGCAGCCTCTCCAGCGGAACCCGGACATATTGCGGGTCGCCATAGAGGGCCTCGCGATCGGCGAAGGCGAGCTTCATCACCTCCGTCAGCAGATGGATGTAGGCCGGGGAATTATGTCCGAGCCCCGCAAGGTCGGCGTCTCCCAGCATCGCCAGGATCTGCGCGAGAACGGGCCCCTGGCACCATGGCCCCGCATTGTAGATCGTGGCGTCGCGCCAGCGCGTCACGACCGGAGCTTCGAGCCTGACCTCGAAGGCGGAAAGGTCGGCCTTCGTCAGCCAGCCGCCATAAGCCGCGTGATACTCGGCGATGCTTGTTGCGATGTCGCCCCTGTAGAATGCGTCGCGCGCGGCCACCAGTCCGGCTTCGCGCCCCTTTGCGGCCGCCGCGTTCTCCTCGTCGGCCATATAGGCCAGCGTCGCCGCCAGCTCCGCCTGGACCAGCCGGCTTCCCACCGCCAGCGGCTGGCCGCCCGGCAGGTAGAGCGCGGCGTTCGTGGGAAAGCGCTCGTAATCGGCCGCCGTCTTGGCGACGAAATCGGCCATGGTCGGATGCACCAGGAAGCCATCCCGGGCGATCCGGACCGCGCTCGCCGCCACCTCGCCGAAGCTCATGGTTCCAAAGCGCCTGAGCGCCTCGATCCAGGCCGCAGGCGCGGCCGGCACCACCGTGCGCAGAAGACCCGCCGGAATGGCGCCGCCATGGGCCTCCCGGAAATGCGCGGCCAGCGCCGCCGCCGGCCAGACGCCGAGCCCGTCTATCGTCAGGACTTCGCCGGTCGCGCCCGAGCGGACCATGATGGGGGCGACGCCGGCAATATTGACGATGTCGCTCTGGACGACCCCGAGGACCAGCCCCGCCGCGACGCCGGCGTCGACCGCGTTGCCGCCCGCCTCCAGAACCAGCAACCCCGCCGTGGCCGCCGCGCTGTGCCCGGCGGACACCATGTGCCGGCTGCCGGAATGCAGGCGGCCATTGCTGCCGTCGGCGCGGCGCAGGAGGGGTTTCATCGGCCGTCCCTCGACGTGGGCGGAGTGATATATCTGAACAGTCTACCCAGTTCCGGCCATCCCTGGCTAGGTGTCGAGCCTGCGGTCGACGCAGCGCGCCCGCGCATCCAAGTCAGCGCCATCGCGCCACGTCCTCGCCCGGCGCATCGCAGGCTTCGGCCGTCACGGCCGCAGCCAACTGTGCAGCCGCCGTCAACTCCGCCTTCGCCACCTTGTCGCGGGTGTCGGCCGGGGTCAGCACGAAGCGCAGATGGGCCACCGGATCGTCATAGCCCGCCACGAGCCGGAAGGCCGGTATCCCGGCCTGGGCGAAATTGGCATGGTCAGAATTCGTCAGCAGCGGCCGGACGCAGCGCAGGTCATGGCCGTGCCGCTCCGCCACCGAAAGCAGGAAAGGCTCGATGCCGGCGAAGCCGCTGGTCAGCGCGGCAAGGCGCGGACTGCCGGCCACGCTGTCGAGATTGACGTTGAGCGCGATTGCGGCGCGCTGCGTCTCGCTCAACCCGGCGACATAGCGGGCGGAGCCGGTCAGCGCCCATTCCTCCACGCTGAAGAAGGCGAGCCGCAACCCGCGCCGCCGCCGCGCGGCCGTCGGCGCCAGCGCGCGCGCCGCCGTCAGCGCGGCCGCCACGCCAGACGCGTTGTCCATGGCGCTTTCATTGATGTCGTGCCCGTCGACATGGGCGCTGAGCACGACCCATTCATCGGTCGCGCCCGGCAGGTCGAACAGCAGCGTCCGCGTCTCGGCCGCCTCCTCCACCGTGTCGAGCCGCAGCGTCACGCGCGGCCAGCCGGAGGCCCGGCGGGACAGGCGCGCGGCCGTCTCGGGAGAGATGCCGACGGCGGGAATGCCGGGCGCGCCTTCGCCGCGGCCCGAGGAGCCCGCGACCAGCCCGTTCGGGACCGGGCCGGCGATCAGAAACCCGACGGCGCCGGCCTCCCGCGCCATGTCGTATTTGCGCCGGCGATGGATCGTGCCCGCGACGAACATCAGTTCATGCCGCACCAGCACGAAGCGGCCTGCGATCTCGGCGCGGTGCGCGGCGAACTCCTCGGGCGTGCCCCGCCCGAGATCGACGACCTCGGCCGTCAGCCCGCCTTCAGGCGTGGCGACGCTTCGCACCAGCGGGTGGCAGGGCGCGGCCTCGCCGCCCGGCAGCGTCAGCCCCGCCCCGAGGCAGCGCCAGCCGGTATAGGGCACCGGCAACGTGCGGCAGGCGACGCCGGTCGCCTCGGCGCCGCGCGCCGCCACGTAATCCAGCGCGAGCCGCTCGCTCTCGGTGCCCGACAGGCGGCCGCCGAAATCGCACAGCGCCTCGAAATCCGCGAACAGCTCGCGATCGCCTGCAATCGCAGCGGCGATGGTCGAAGGCATGGTCATGGCGTCGTCTTTCTGGATGGCTGCGCGAAGCCCCGCAGATGGGCGTCGAATGCGTCGAGGAACGCCTGGCCGAGACGCGAGAGCGCGCGCTCGGAGGAATGGAAGGTCGCGATCTCGTAGGACACCGCCGGCCGGAAGGGGCGGATCGCGAGACCCGACCCGGCGAACTGCGCGGCCGATGCGGGATCGACGATCGAAACGCCCGCGCCATTGCCGACCAGCGCGCAGATCATCGCGAAGAGTTCCGAACTCGCGACGACGTTGAGATGGGCGCTGGCCTCGGCGAAGGCGGCGACCACCACGTGATAGACCGACCACTCGCTCGACATGGCGATGAAAGGCAGCCCCGACATCAGTCTGGGCGTGATGATTTCATGGGCAGTCAGCGGATGATCCGCAGGCAGGATGGCGACGCATTCCAGCTTGTAGCGCGTCACGGTGAGCCCGCTGGGATCGACCGGAAGCTCCGAAATGCCGATGTCGTGCAGGCGCGACGGGAACATGCCACGCACCAGATCGGAGTTGCGCGTGATGAGCTGGATCCGGGCCGCGGGCCGCTCCCGGACGAAGGATGCGACGACCGGCGGCAACAGCGTGACGCCCGCCATCGGATGGCTGGCGATCGTCAGCGCGCCCGATTCGCCCTTCCGCAGAAGCGCCGCCGAACGGACGAGATCGTCGAGATGGCCGAGCGTCCGGTCGACCTCGGCATGGAAGGACAGGGCTTCCGGCGTGGGCCTCAGCCGGTTGCCCGCACGCATGAACAGGTCGAAGCCGAGCTCGGCCTCCAGCCTGGCGATCTGCGCGCTGACGGCGGGCTGCGTGACGCCCATCGCGGCGGCGGCGTGAGTGGCCGAACCCGTCTCGATGACGGCCCGGAACGCTTCGAGAAGCTTGACATCCATATCTGCATAAAATTTGGTTATTGCGATTTTGGCAAGTCTGGTTGGATAATATGTCTGTCGCCGCGACATTGGCGAAAACAGCATAACAAAAACTGTTGGTAGGCGGACGAGGATCGGGAACGAATGGCGCCAGCCGCGATCATTGCAGCCGACAAGGTTTCGAAGCGTTTCGGATCGCTCGAAGTGCTGCGCGACGTCGATCTCGCCGTGGTCGAGCGCGATGTGGTCTGCGTCATCGGCCCGTCCGGCTCCGGCAAGACGACGCTGCTGCGCTGCCTGGCCCTGCTCGAGCAGACGAGCGGCGGACGCATCGTGATGCAGGGCACGACGATCGGTTCGCCCAGGCCCGACGCGGCGCAGAAGCGCGCCGCCCGTCTCGTGCGTCCCGACATCGGCATGGTGTTCCAGCACTTCAATCTCTGGCCGCATATGAGCGTGATCCAGAACGTCATCGAGGCGCCGATGCTCGTGCGCGGGCAGACGCGCGACGAGGCGATCGCGATCGCCGAGGCGCTGCTCGCCAAGGTCGGCCTGTCCGACAAGCGCGACGTCTATCCGGCGCGGCTTTCGGGCGGCCAGCAGCAGCGCGTCGCGATCGCCCGCGCGCTCGCCATGTCGCCCAAGGTCATGCTCTTCGACGAGCCGACCTCTGCGCTCGACCCGGAACTGCGGCGCGAGGTGCTCACCGTGATGCGCCAGCTCGCAAGCGAAGGCATGACGATGCTCGTCGTCACGCACGAGATGGGCTTCGCCCGCCGGGTCGGCAGCCGCGTCGTCTTCATGGATCGCGGCGAGATCGTCGAGGAGGCCGCGCCGGCCGCCTTCTTCACCGCTCCCGCCACGGAGCGTGCATCGCGCTTCCTGGCGCTCCTGGAAGACTGACTATCCACCAACAGAGGGGTTACGACGTCATGATCAACCTGTCGAAAAGCCTGTTTTGCGCGGCCGCTGCCCTGCTCGGCGCTTCCCTCCTGACCCCGTCCGACGGACAGGCGCAGGCGATCCAGTCGCGCCTGATCGAGGTCACCAAGACGAAGAAACTGAGGGTCTGCCAGTACCCGCTCTACTACTCGATCTCGTTCCGCAATCCCAAGACCGGGCAGATCGAGGGCATCGACGCCGACCTCTCCAAGGAGCTCGCCCGCGAACTCGGCGCCGAACTCGAGATCGTCGAGTCGAGCTTCGGCACCTTCATCGCCGATCTTCAGGCCAACAAATGCGAGATCGGCATGTTCGGCGTCGGCGCCTCGCTGCGTCGCGCCCAGGCTGTCGAGTTCTCGAAGCCCTATCTCATCACCAACATCTACGGCGTGACGCGCAAGGGCGGCCCGATCAAGAGCTGGGCCGATGTCGACAAGAAGGGCGTGAAGGCCGCAGTGACCCTCGGCAGCTATATCGAGCCGTTCATGAAATCCTATCTCAAGAACGCCGAGTTGGTCTCGGTCGCGCCGCCCAACAGCCGCGAGGGCGAGCTCGTCGCAAACCGCGTCGACGTCATCATCACGGACTATCCGACCGCCATCAAGGTGACCGACGAGTTCGACTGGGCCCAGACGGTGGTGCCCGACGAGAAGCTGGCGATCACGCCCTACGCCTATGTCGTGCCGCAGGGCGACCAGATCTGGCTGAACTACATCAACCTGTTCATCGACACGATCAAGCTCGACGGCCGGCTGCAGAAGTTCGCCGAGAAGAACAAGCTCGGCCCCATCGTCGCGCCCTGACCCTGATCCGCAACGGGAGTGCGCGACATGCCCAGCTACCAGTTCAGATGGGATGTCATTCCCGGCAATCTCGACTTCCTGCTGTCGGGGCTGCAGATGACGCTCATCATCTCGGCCTCGACGCTGGTGCTGGCGATGCTCGGCGGGCTGCTGCTCGCCGTCATCGACATGTCGCGCTTCCTCGCCATCCGGGCCATCGGACTGGCCTTCGGCGAGCTCATCCGCAACACGCCGATCCTCGTGCAGCTGCTCTGGGTCTATTACGTGCTGCCGATCGTCTTCAACATCCGCATCACCTCCTTCGCCGCCATCCTGATCGGGCTCTCGGTCTACATGGCCTGCTTCATCTCGGAGGTGTACCGGGCCGGCATCCAGGCGGTGCCGAAGGGCCAGAAGGAAGCGGCCCAGGTGCTTGGCCTGACGCCGTTCCAGGGCTTCCGCCGCATCGTGCTGCCGCAGGCCGTGCGGCTGACCCTGCCGCCTCTCGCCTCGAACTTCGTGCAGCTGATCAAGTTCTCCTCGCTCGGCGCGGTGATCTCCGTCACCGAGATCACACGCCGCGGCATGGAGCTGTCCTCCTCGACCTTCCGGCCGCTCGAAATCTTCTCCTTCATCGCCGTGGTCTATTTCTGCATCTGCTGGCCGCTCGCCATGGGCATCCGCATCTGGGAGCGTCGCCTTGCCGCCCGCTGATATACTGACACTGGACGACCTATCGACCGCCATCGCCACGGAAATCGCCGACCGCCGGGACGAACTGGTGGCCATGGCGCGCCGCCTCGTCGCGGCCGCCTCGCCCAACCCGCCAGGCGACGTGACCGCGGCCGCCGAGGTGGCGCAGGGGTTGCTCCAGTCGATCGAGGGCGTCGCCATCCGCCGCTTCGAGACCGCGCCCGGCATCGTCAACCTCGTCGCGATGGTCGAGAGCGGACGCCCGGGCCGGCGTCTCGTCTTCAACGGCCATCTCGACACCTTCCCGATCGGCGAGGACCTCGGCTGGACCGTGGATCCGCTCGGCGGCACGCTGATCGGGGGACGGCTTTACGGCCGCGGCGTCTCCGACATGAAGGGCGGCATCGCCGCCTCGCTGCTCGCCGCGGGCGTGCTCGCGAAGCATCGGGACGCATGGAGCGGTCAGATCGCGATCACGCTGGCGGGCGACGAGGAGACCATGGGCTCGCTCGGCACGCGCTGGCTGCTGGAGAACGTCCCCGAAGCCTCCGGCGACGCGATGATCTGCGGCGATGTCGGCTCGCCGCTCGTCGTCCGTTTCGGCGAGAAGGGTCTGGTCTGGATCGAGATCGAGGCCGTGGGCCAGCCGGCCCATGGCGCCCATGTCCACAAGGGCGTCAACGCGATCGACCGGCTGCGCGCGGCGCTGGACGGTCTCAAGCGCCTGGAAGAACTGCCCGTCGCCGCGCCGCCCGACGTCGTCCGCGCCATCGCCGAGGCGAAGGCGATCTCCGAACCCCTGTCGGGCGCGGGCGAGGCGGACACGCTGCGACGCCTGACAGTCAATATCGGCACGATCGGCGGCGGCGTATCCCCCAACCTGATCCCGTCCGCCGCGAGAGCCGCCGCGGACATCCGCCTCCCGGCCGGGATCACGCTGGAGGAGGTCGAGGCGGCGCTGCATCGCGACCTAGACGGGCTCGACGGCGTGACCTGGCGCATCCTCCAGAAATACCCACCCAGCGTGACGCCGCCCTCCCATGAGATCGTCACGGCGACGATCGCCGCCGCGACGGCGGTTCTGGGGCGCGCGCCGGTTCCCAACATGCGAGTCGGCGGCTCGGATGCGCGGCTCTACCGGATGTTCGGCGTGCCCAGCGTCGTCTTCGGCTGCACGCCCTTCAACATGGGCGGCCCCGACGAGAACATCCTGATGGACGAACTCGTGGCGGTCGCGCAGGTCCATGCCCTGACGGCGCTGCGCTTCCTGCAAGCGCGCGAACGGACCGGCGAGCCATGAGCGAAACCATCCGAGCCCTGCCCGATTCCGCGCTGTTTCAGACGGGACATGGCTTCATGGGCGCGCCCTGGGCGCAGTCGGCGACTGGGTCGAAGGCGGCGATCCTGGGCGTGCCGTTCGACTGCGGCACGCATGCCTTCCGCATCGGCTCGCGCCAGGGTCCGGCCGCGATCCGCGAGCAGTCGCGCCTCGTGCGGGCCTTCGAGAGCGAGGTCGCCGATTTCGACATCCGCGAGGCGCTTGGCCTCGTCGACTGCGGCGACGTCGTCCTGACGCCGGGCCGCATCGTCGACGCCTTCGAGAGGATCGAAGAGGCGGCCTGGCGGATCGTCGATGCCGGCGCGACGCCGATCGGCTTTGGCGGCGACGGCTCGATCTCGGTTCCGCTGGTCCGGGCCGCCGCCCGGAAATGGCCCGATCTCTGCGTGCTGCACATCGACAGCCACACCGATTGCCACCCGGTCGATCCGGCCGACCCCTACAACGCCGCGACGCAGTTCAGCCATGTCGCGCTGGAGCAGCGCATCTCGCCGAGCGCCTCCTACCATGTCGGGATTCGCGGAACGACCTATCGCGCCGGCGTGCTGAGCCACACCCGCGCGCTCGGCTACAACGTCATCACGATGCGCGACTACATGGCGCGCGGCGAGGCCGACGTGCTGGGCGAACTCCACGAGGCGATGAAGGGCCGTCCGGTCTATCTGTCATGGGACATGGATTCCTTCGATCCGTCGGTCGCGCCGGGCGTCTGCACCCCGACCTGGGGCGGCTTCACGGCGCGCGAGGGCCTTCAGCTCCTGCGCGGCCTCGCCGGGCTGGACATCGTCGCGGTCGACATCAACACGGTGAGCCCCCCGCACGACGTCATGGGCATGGCGGCCCATCTCGCGGCACAGGTCGCGCTCGACTGCATGCTCCTGATTTCGCGAAAAGCCTGAACTGGTCCGGGCGCCGCGTTGTCAATTATGCGTCCGCCATGGACACTGGCGAGGCTGGCTGACGACGCACTCAGAGCCCTCTCTGATTGGGGTCGTTGTAGCAACCTCAATATACTGATTGAATTTGGACCTTTGTAATAATATAAATTATAACAATACAAATTCAATCAAAACAGATGCAATTTTGTTTTTGAAATAGTTTTAGATTCAAGCTGCCAGATTTTTAATAATATTATTTATTATACCGAGCATTGTATTAAAAATTTATGCTACGAGATATTTACTCTCTCTGAGAAACATACCCTCGAACACTGAAACAGGCATCGGCTTGCCGATCAGATAACCTTGGCCTTCATCGCAGCCCATGTTTGCCAGAAGTTGCGCCGTCGCCTCCGTCTCGATGCCTTCGGCGATGACGGAGAGCCCGAGCGCATGGCCGAGATCGATCGTCGCCGAAACGATGGCGGCGTCGTCGGTGTCTGGTTGCAGGGTTTTTACGAAACTCTGGTCGATCTTGATCGTATCGAGCGGGAAGGCCTTCAGATAGGTCAGGCTGCCATAACCAGTCCCAAAATCGTCGAAGGCGATCTTGACCCCAAGGTCCCGCAGAGCAGCGAGTTTGGCCTGAGCATTCTGGCCGCTGTCGAGGATGATGTCCTCGGTGACTTCGAGTTCGAGCAATCGCGGATCGAGCGCGTGCTCATGTAACGCTCGCGCCACATCGGCGACAAGATCGCCGGTCTGGAACTGCGACTGTGCGAGATTGACGCCGATCCGCAACGGATGCCCTAGCCGCTGCCAGGCCGCCGCCTGACGGCAGGCGCTATGAAGGACAAAGGCCGCGACGCCCTCCGACAGCGATGTCGTGTTGACGACGGGGAGGAACTCGCCTGGCGAGACATAGCCGCGCTGCGGATGCCGCCAGCGGATCAGCGCTTCCGCCCCGACGACCTGGCCGCCGCGCAGCGAGATCTGAGGCTGATAGAAGAGTTCGAACTCATCGCGCGCGAGCGCCTGGCGCAGCTCGGCCTCCAGTGCTTCTCGGGTCTCTACGGCCTGGCGCATCGCCGGCTCATACTGCGTCACGTTGCCTGATTTCTTTGCCTCGGCCAAAGCGAAATGGGCGTTGCCGACAATCTCTTCGGGTGAGGATTGGCCATCGGCCCCGGCGATGCCGATCGAAATGGAAATCCGCCGGCTGCGCTCGCCGGGGCCGATCGGATGCGCGCGAAACGCGTCGATGATCTGCTCTGCGAGCGCAAGAGCCGATGGCTCCCCCGCGGCCCGGATGATGGCGAACTCGTCATCGGCCAGGCGTGAAATCATTGCCGCGTCGACCGCGAGATCCTTCAGACGATTGGCGGCCGCCCGCATCAGCGCATCGCCGAAAGCGCTGCCGTGAAGGTTGCTCATGTCCTGGAGCCGCTCGACGCTGACCAGCATCAAGGTCGTGGAAGGCGTCGCTTCGGCAAGCGCGCTCAGCAGGCTGTTGCGGTTTGCCAGTCCCGTCACCTGGTCGCGTTCCGCCAGATCGCGGATGCGTTCCTGCTGGCGTTTGCGCAGGGAGACGTCGCGCAGAACCGCACCGTACTGGATGCCATCCGCCGCGTCCCAGGACGAAAGGCTGCATTCGAGATCGAAATGCTCCCCGGAACGCCGCTGGCCGACGAGTTCGACGATCAGACCGCCCGGTTGGCGCAGCCGCTCGGGCGGAATCATGGTCAGTGAGAAATCGCTGCCGGCCGCCACCAGCGCGGCGAAGGGCCGGCCGATCGCTTCTTCGCTCCGGCAGCCGAAAATCCGGCTCGCGCCGGGGTTCCAGAGCGTGATGACGCCGTGCCTGTCAGCGCAAACCAGGCCGTCGCTGAGCGACATCGCTATCTGCTGAAACCGACGTTCTGCGATCAGCCGGAGCAGGCCGCGCAGGTCGATCTCGTCGATCACGGCGGCAACGGCGTAGGCGAGCGCGGCGGCGAGAAAGAGCGAGGTGTCGAGGGCGACCGGCTGATGCGCCTGCAGCACCAGCGCGCCCGCCTCGCCGGCGAGCGCGAGGCCGGCTAGTATGAGGAGCCGCGGGCCGCTGCGCAGCCGGGGCCAGCTCAGTGCCGTCACAATCATCAGCATCGCCACCAGGGACAGCGAGACGCCGCGCGCCGTCATCGTCAGCGCCCGGCCATGGGCGATCGACTCCGCCGCCAGCGCCTGGATGAGCGAACCTGGCAGGATCCGGCCATTCGGCACGGTGAAGCGGTCGCCGAGTTCCGCTGCCGTGCCCGCCACGATGACCTTCTTGCCGTGCAGTGCTGCGAGGGTCTGCGGCTCCCCTTTCAGCACGTCGCTGTAGGACACGGTCGGCACAGTGGCCGCGGAGATGCCGAAATCGATCCGGAACGGCCGACCGGCCTGTTCATGCCGGCCCGCCAGCAACGCACCGACCGACGGGATGAATTCGCCTTCGATCGTCGCGCCGTAATTGTAGCGACGGATGATCCCATCGGCGTCGGGCAGCACGTTCACCAGCCCGAGCCAGGCATGCTGCGCCAGCGCCGCGATCGGCCGGTTGACATGCAATGTCCGTCCGTCGCCGCGATCGGCAACGCGCTGGCGGAAAGCGGGCAGCACGACGGAGCCGCCGGCCGCCTCCAATGCCGCGGCGAAGGCCGCGTCCTCGTCAGGCGAGGACGGGACGCTGAAGTCGACGTCGAAGACGATGTCGCTGACGCCCGCCTTGGCGAGCTCTCCGACCAGCTGGCCATGCAGGCCGCGCGGCCACGGCCATTTCCCGACCGCCGCGATCGAACGCGGGTCGATCTCGACCAGCACGATCTCGCCCGAAGCCGGCCGCGTCAGCACCTGGAAGCGGGCGTCGAATAGCGTCTCCCGCAGCCAGGAATGCAGCCCTGCCACGAACAGGCAGGACAGCAGCAGCGCCACCAGAAGATGGGGACGATAGCGGCTCACGCGCCGGCCGCTGAGCCGCGCCGGCTGGTCGCCTCGCTAGCGACCGCCATTGCCGTTCCCGTTGTTGCCGTTCCCGGAATTGCCGTTCCCGTTGCCGTTGTTGCCGTTCCCGGAATTGCCGTTGCCGTTCCCGTTGTTGCCGTTCCCGGAGTTGCCGTTGCCGTTACCGTTGTTGCCATTCCCGGAATTGCCGTTGCCGTTCCCGGAATTGCTATTGGCGGCGGTGGCGGGCCGGTTGTTGCCGGAACCGGCATTGGCGTTGCCGTTCCCGTTGCCATCGTTGCCGCGGCTGGCGATCGTCGCACTCGCGACGCCGCCATTGCCATTGCCACGTCCGGAGGCCGCCCCAGAACTGGTCGCCGAAGTGGCCGCGCCAGCCGCGCCGGCCTGGGTCTCGGCGCCCCCGGCGGGATTGCCGCTGTTGCCGGCAGTCGCCTTGCCGCTGCGGCTGCCCGGATTGAGCTCGCCGGTGCTCCACACCGTCGCGCGGCGGCTGCCCGGAGACGCGCTGGCCTGTGCATCGCTGCGCGCCATGCCGCCGGTCACCTTGTGGACGTCGAGCTTGACCTCGCCCAGCGGCGCCGAGAGGCGCAGCCCGCCATGGGCGGCCCGTTCGACCCCGCCCGCTCCCGAGCGGCGCTGGTTTGAGGCGTCGTTGAACGTCGCGGCCGGCCTCGCGTTCCGCACCGGCGCAACACCGCGCGCGGCTTCGCGCTGCAGCGGCACCGCGCCCGCGGGCGCCGTCAGTCCGCCGCCCGGAACGGCGATGGGCGCGACGCCCGGCGCGCGGGGTGCACCCTGCTCGATCGGGCTCGGCACGCCCTGCCCGGACAGGCGAAGCCCTGTGGTTTGGCCAAACGAAGCCCGCGCCGACTGGCCAGGAAGAACCAGAGCGAACTGGCCCGAGCGGAAATCGGCGACCTGGACCTGGCCGCGCAAGACATCGACCCTGGCACGACCGCCCTCGAGCGATACGCGGAAGCGTGTGCCCTTCACGACGGCCGCAAGATAGGGCGTCTCCACCTCGAAATGCTGGACATTGCGCTTCTCGACCTCGAGCAGGATCGAACCCGCCTGCTGAATCACGCTCGACATCCCCGGCCGCCCCGTTTCCGGCAGGCTGATCGCCGAATTCGGAGAGATCAGGATGCTCTCGGCGCCTCGGACCAGAAGGACGCGTCCATTGCGCCCGGTGCGGACCGCGTCGCCCGGCCGCAGATTGCCCTGCTGGGATACCGAGGCCTGCTGAACGCCGCCGGCGCCGACCCAGGCTTCCCCCGATACCTTGGCCACACGCCAGGAGCCATCCTGGGCCTGGGCCAATTCAAGCGTGCCGAGGACGGAGAAAGCCGTCGCGACAAGACCCGTGACAAGACCACTCAGACGCCGCGACATGGTTCTCAATCCTTGAGCCGATCAAGGGCCGCCGCAAAGGACGCAGCCCAGCGTCTCGAAGTCTAATGCTCAGGCGTGAAAAGAGACTTAGCGGCCTCGTCTGGAACCGCTCAAATCCGGCACGATTCGTTAACCATGTTTTTTTAGATTGCGGAAAGCCGGGGGGACGGCTCCATATTCATAGACTGGCGACAAGACATGCGGCGTCGAGCCGAATCTGGACATGCGGCGTCAAGCCGACGGCCTATCGTACTGGCTGCGGCGATCATCGCCGGATCACTTTTCGCGCCATCCCTCGCCGGCGCACAGGCGCCCATCAATCCGCTACAGCCGCGCGATGCGGTGGCCCGGACGCAGCTCGAGCAGCGCGACAGCGATGAGCATCGACGCCCGCTTCCCGGCCTCAATCCTGGCGTTGCAACAGACGAGGGCGCGGCCGCGGACGCAAATCCGCTGTTCAGGCTGCGCAGCGTCGAACTCGTCGGCGCCGCTGCCCTGCCGGCCGACATGTTGGCCGCGACATATGCCAGCCGGATCGGCCGCGACGTCTCGCAGGCTGATCTGATCGCGATCGCGGCCGGCCTTGGCGACGCTTACAGGCGAGCCGGCTATCATCTCAGCCGCGCGATCGTGCCGCCGCAGGATCTGAAGGGCGGCCGCCTGCGCATTCAGGTGATCGAGGGGGCGATCGAGGACATCGTCGTCAAGGGCGACGAGAACGGCGTCTTCGGCATGCGGGATCTGCTTGCGCCGATCGCGGGCGAACGGCCGGCCCGGCTCGCCACCCTGGAGCGGCTGCTGCTGCTCGCCAATGACCGCCCTGGCCTGCGCGTCGCCGATACCGCGCTCGACGAGATCGTGCCGGCCAGCGGCCGGTTCCGGCTGACCGTGTCGGTCAAGCCCTGGCGGGTCTATACCGCCACGGGCGTCGACAATATGGGTTCGGCCGCCGTCGGACCGTGGCAGGCCTCCGCCAGCGCCGCCGTCAACTCGCTGATCCTGCCGGGTGACAGCCTGGCCCTGTCGGGATCGTTCGCGCCTGGGGCGTCCAGAGAACTTCGATTCGGCAGGGTGAGCTATGACGTTCCGTTCGGCTTCGACAGCCTCCGTATCGGTGTCGCCGCTTCGCGCAGCGAGGTCTGGCCCGGCGACCAGCGGCGGTTGCTCGGCACCGTCTCGCAGGCCGAAACCTACGAGGCGCGCGCCGCCTTCGCACCGCTTCTGAGCCGGACGCACGCGCTCTGGCTAACGGGTTCCATCGGGATGAGCGATGTCGCCGAGCGGAACCGTTTCGGCCGGGTCTACAGCGACCGCTTCGGGTTTGCGAGCCTGGCGGCCGACTACAAACTCCAACTCGCCGAGGGCGCCTGGACCTATCTGTCAACGACCTACCGGCAAGGCCTCGGCTTCATCGATCCCCGTCCCGACAGCCGGGACTGGCTTTCGCGCTACCGCGCCTCCGGCCACTTCTCGCTCGTCAACGTCTCCCTGACCCATTACCAGAACCTTGCTGAAAACTGGTCTCTCAAGCTCGCCTCCGCCGGACAGGTCTCCTCCGGCCCGCTGCTGTCGTCGCAGCAATTCTACCTCGGCGGCCTCTCCTTCGGCCGTGGTTTCGAGGGTGGCTGGCTCGCCGGCGACAACGCACTGGCCGGCTCCGCCGAACTGCGCTTCGACCAACCCCTTGGTCTCGCCTTCGCCAAAGGCTACCAGCTCTACGGCTTCGTCGAGGGCGGCGTGACGCGCAGCTACCGGCAGCCGAAGCACCTGATCCAGGGCCTGGCCTCGGTCGGCCTCGGCGCGAGGCTCTTCCTTAACGACGATCTCCAGTTCGGTGTCGCGGTCGCGGTGCCGGTCGCCCAACATTCCCCGATGCGCTGGAACAGGGGAACGACCGTCTTGTTCTCGCTGTCGAACGCGTTGCGCCTCTGATCAAGCGCCCAGAAAAACGGAGCCCACCCTGTCGAGGGTGGGCTCCGGCCGATCACTCGATGATCGGGACGATCCTGCGCGTCTTCGGCTCGACCAGAACCGTCTGGTCATTGACCACGGCGTAGCGCTACTCGGTCTTGCCGTATCGGGCGGGCACTTCGCGATAAGTCACCGTGTCGGGAAGGGTTGCCCCGACGATGACCTTCTCCCGGTATGCGACCGACGGAACCCGCTGTTCCTTCACGTAGGTCCGGAACTCGGTCCGCTGGTCGGCCGCGATGCCACCGACCAATGCGCCGGCCGCAGCGCCCCCGACCGCGCCCACGGCCGCACCCTGGTTGGACTGCGAGAACGCTGTCGCAGGAACGGCAGCAAGAGTGGTGATCAGAGTCCGTTTGAGAATGGTCACGGATGGACGATCCGTCGGAGCATAAGGCTTCCGAGAGCGACGTGGATCATGGCTTCGGAGACGTCGAGGCGCTGTTCGTAGTCGCGGACGAGGCGCTTCCAACGGGTCATCCAGCCGAAGGTTCGCTCGACGACCCACCGCCTTGGCAACACCTTGAAGCCAGGCTCCTTATCGGAGCGGCGGACGATCTCGATGACGAAGTCGCGATAGGCGGCGGCGTCCATGAGGCGGGTGCGATCATAGGCGCCGTCGGAGATATCGGCGCTGGTGAGGTTGACCATGAGCAGCCTACCCTCGGTATCGACAGCGATATGGCGCTTGCGGCCGACCACCTTCTTGCCGGCATCGAATCCGCGCTTTTCCACCGCCGGCGCCGTGATCGACTGGCTGTCGATCACGGCTGCGGTCGGTGACGGCTCCCGGCTTTCGCGCTCGCGATCGAGCATCAGCGCGACGTCATGGATCGTCTTGAACAGGAGACGACGAACGAAGCGCCGGAACCACCAGTAGACCGTCTGCCAAGGTGGAAAATCATTCGGCAGCATCCGCCAGCCGCCGCCAGTCCGGGCGAGATAGCGCAGCGCGTCTAGAGCGGAATCCGACCTGATTGAATCGGGAGGGATTCCGCTCTAGATACCTTTCCGGAGTTGCCGTCCACGCCCGCTGATAACTATTGCTCCCCCCTCAGCTGGCGGCTTACTTCGTCGCGTTCTTGCTGAGCCATTCGCGCATCTCGGCGATCTCGCGCTCCTGGTCCTTGATGATCTGCGTGGCCATCGCCTTCGTCGTCTCGTCCTTGGCGTGGGCGAGCGCGACCTTGGCCATGTCGATCGCGCCCTGGTGATGCGGGATCATCTTGGTGCGGAAGTCGATGTCGGGGTTGCCGGTGTAGGGCACGGCCATATCGTGCATCATCTTCATGTCGGCGCTCTTGAAGTCCTTGGTCGAGGCCGCGTCGCCGGGCGCGGGCATCATCGTCTTCATCATGGCCTGCATGGATTCCATGCTCATGGCGCCGGCGCCCGCATGGCCTTTCGGCGCACCGGCGGCGGCCGGGGCGCCATGGCTGCCATGCCCCTGATGCGAGGACTGCGCGGCGGCGGGAGCGGCAAGCGCCAGAAGGAGCAGTGCGGTCGAGATCGAGCGTGTCATGGGTCGGTCCTTTCTTCGGGGTGTCAGTTGTTGGTGAAGCGCGCCTGCAGCGCGTGGCCGTCGGCGAGCGTGGCGGAGATCACGACGCGCGCGCCCGTCCCCAGGGGCTGGGCGAGCGTTCCGACCAGCCTGTTGGGGTCGACGGGAGCGAGCGCCACCGTCGCCGTCTTGCCGGCGTCCTGGACGATGGCGCGGGCCGCTTTCGTTCCCGCCGATGACAGCGGCTTGTCGGCTGCGTCGGTCAGGATGAGGACGAGCTCGGTCCCCTTCGCGACCATCTCGATATGGTGCCCGGCGACGTCGACGAGTGGGCCGCCATTGGGGCCTTTCGCCAGTTCGTGGGCCGAGGCGGTCGTGACGAGGCCCAGGAAGGCCAGGGCGGTGATGCGTTCGAGCATGGGATGATCTCCTTTTCGGTGTCAGAAGGCTTCCTGGGGCGACGAGCCGCCCACACTCGCGCTCGCCGTGCGGCCGGCGACAATGCGCTCCAGCGGCTTGCGGCCGAAGGTCAGGAACAGGACGGGCGTCAGCACCGTGTCGATGATCGTCGCCGAGATCAGCCCGCCGAAGATCGTGACCGCCACAGGGTGAAGGATCTCGCGGCCGGGCTGGTCGGCGCCGTAGAGCAACGGGATCAGTGCCAGGCCCGCTGAGAGCGCCGTCATCAGCACCGGCGTCAGCCGCTCCAGGCTGCCGCGAATGACGAGGCCGCGTCCGAAGCGCTCGCCCTCGTAGAGCACGAGGTTGATGTAGTGCGAGACCTTGAGGATGCCGTTGCGGGCCGAGATGCCGGCGAGCGTGATGAAGCCCACCATCGAGGCGACCGATAATGGCTGCCCGGCGAGATGCAACGCGACGACGCTGCCGATCAAGGCGAGCGGGATGTTGCCCATGATGATCAGCGCCAGCACCGCCGACTGGTAGCGCGTGAACAGCACGACGAAGATCAGCGCCAGCGACACCAGGCTGAGCAGGCCGATCCGCAGCGTCGCCTCCTCCTGCGCCTGGAAGGTGCCCTCCATGCGGGTGACGTAGCCCTGCGGCAGCGGCGTTTCGGCGACAATCCGGCGGATGTCGGCGACGATCGCCGCCATGTCGCGCCTTCCGTCGCCATTGCCGTAGACGGCGATGCGGCGCTGGCCGTTCTCGCGCTGGATCTGGTTGGGCCCGTCCGTCTCGGAAACCGAGGCGATCAGGCGCAAGGGTACGTGGCCGCCGGGCGTCGCGATCAGCAGGTCCTCGAGCCCGGTCGTCGAGCGGTCCTGGTCCGAGAGCCGCAGCACGACGTCGTAGCGGCGGTTGCCGTCGACGATCTGCGAGACGGTGCGGCCGTTCGAAAGCGTCTCCAGCGCCTGGGTGACGCTGGCCGGCGTCAGCCCGTAGAGCGCGGCCTTCTCGTGGTCGACATCGATGCGCAGCTGCGGAATGCGGACCTGCCGCTCGATCTGGAGATCGACGAGGCCGGGTACGGAGGCGAGCCGCTCGCGCAGCGTCTCGGCGAGGCTGCGGATCGTGTCGAGATCATCGCCATAGACCTTGAGCGCGATCTGGGCCCGCACGCCGGAGAGCATGTGGTCGAGCCGGTGGCTGATCGGCTGGCCGATATTGACCGAGACCGGCAGGACGCTCAGCGCCGCGCGGATATCGGCATGGACCGCCTCCTTGGGCCGCTCCGAGCGGTGGAGGTCGATGTCGACCTCGGAGGAATGGACGCCCTCGGCGTGCTCGTCGAGTTCGGCGCGGCCCGTGCGGCGGCCGATCGACTTCACCTCGGGGACCTTCAGGACGAGCTGTTCGGCGAGGAGCCCGAGGCGGTGGCTCTCGGCCAACGAGATGCCCGGATTATACTGCAGCGAGACCACCAGCGTGCCCTCGTTGAAGGGCGGCAGGAAGGTCCGCGGCAAGAGCGTCGCGCCGTAAGCCGCGAGCGCCACGCCAATGCCGACGAGCGTGACGAGTAAAGCGCGGGTCTCGAAGGCGACGCGCAGCAGCGCCGCATTGCCGCGCTTGAGATGGCGCACGACGAAAGAGTCGCGCTCATGGCCGCTCTTCGCGCGGGACAGAAGGTAATACGCCATCACCGGGGTCAGCGTGATCGAGACGATCAGCGAGGCCAGGATCGAGACAATGTATGCGATGCCGAGCGGCGCGAAGAGCCGCCCCTCGATGCCCGACAGCGCAAAGAGCGGGATGAAGACGAGGATAATGATCGCCGTGGCGTAGACGATGCCGGAGCGGACCTCCTGCGAGGCCGCCGCGATCACCGCCAGCACGGGCTGGGGCGTCGCGCTCTCGCGGTTCTGCTTCAGCCGCCGCAGGATGTTCTCCACATCCACCACGGCATCGTCGACCAGTTCGCCGATCGCGATCGCGAGCCCGCCCAGCGTCATCGTGTTGATGGTCAGGCCGAAGGCCTGGAAGACCAGCACCGTCGTCAGGATCGAGACCGGGATCGCCGTGAGCGAGATCAGGGTCGCACGGACATTCATCAGGAAGAGCAGCAGGATGACGGCGACGACGCCCGCCGCCTCCAGCAGCACGCGCTCGACATTGGCGATCGAGGTCTCGATGAAGGTCGCCTGCCGGAACTGGACGTTGGTGGCGGAGATGCCGGCGGGCAGCGTCTTCTGGATCTCGGCCAGCGCCGCCTCGACCCGCCGCGTCAGCGCGACGGTGTCGGCTTCGGGCTGTTTCTGGATCCCGATGATCACGGCCGGCCGGCCCTGATAGCCGGCGTCGCCGCGCTTGACGCGGGGCGCGAACTCGACGCGCGCGAGCTGGTGCAGCAGGATCGGCTGGCCGTTGCGCTGGATCACGGCTGTGTTGCGCAGATCCTCCAGCCGCTGCGTCAGCCCGACATTGCGGATCAGGTATTCGCGGCCCTGCTGATCGATGAAGCCGCCGCCGGTGTTGGTGCCGAAGCGGGTGACCGCCGCCTCGATCTGCTCATGCGTGATGTCCAGCGCCTGCATCGCCGCGATGTCGGGCGTGATCCGGTATTGGCGCACCTCGCCGCCCATCGGGATGACCTGCGAGACGCCGGCGATGTTCAGGATCTGCGGCCGGATGGTGAAATCCGCGATCTCGCGGACCTCCATCGGCGAGGCCCGCTCGGCCGTCACCGCCACCAGCATGATCTCGCCCATGATCGAGGAGACCGGGCCCATCTGCGGATTGACGCCGCGCGGGAGCTGCTCGCGCACCAGCGACAGCCGCTCCGCGACGAGCTGGCGCGACCGGTAGATGTCGGTGCCCCAGTCGAACTCGACATAGGTGATCGAGAGGCCGACGCCCGAGACGGAACGCACGCGCAGCACGCCGGGCATGCCGTTCATCGCCGTCTCCAGCGGATAGGTAACGAGCTGCTCGACCTCCTGCGGGGCGAGCCCCTCGGCCTCCGTCATCAGCGTGACGGTCGGGCGGTTGAGATCGGGAAAGACGTCGACGGGGACGCGCGGCAGGACGTAAGAGCCATAGGCCACGAGGACGAGCGCGGCGGCAATGACGAAAAGCCGGTTGCGCAGGCTCGCCGAGACGAGGAGGTTGAACATCGCGCGCTGCCTCAGCGGATCTGGTTGAGGTGCTCGGCGCCGCGCACGACGATCCGTTCGCCCGGCGCGACGCCGGCCCGGATCACCAGCCGCGTCGCGTCGAACGGTTCCGTGCGCACGGGCCGGGGCTCGAAGCGCTCGGGGTCGGTATGACGCCAGACCAGCGCCTCGCCATTGCCGCCGCGCACGACCGCGTCGCGGGGGAGGATGATGCCGCTGACGCTCGCGCCGTTGCGGGCCGTCACGCGCACGGGCTGGCCTATCGCGGCGGTTTCCGGCGGGTCCTCGACCGCGAACTGCACCAGCGTCGCCTGCTGCTGCAAAGCCCGGCCGACGCCGCGGAAGGACAGGCTGAGCGGCTTGCCACCGGCCAGCAGGCCCGAGGCGCCGTCGAGCTGCGCGAGGTCGACATCGCCATAGGACAGCGCCTCGACCCACAAGCCCGCGGGATCGACGATCTGGAACAGGACGTCCTGCGAGCCGACGACCTGACCCGCCACGACCCGCACCGCCGAGATCACCCCGTCGAGCGGGGCGCGCAGCACCTCAGGCTCGATCCGGATGCGGCCCACGATCTCGCGCCGCCGCATCAGTCCTGCGAGCTCGATCTCGGAGTCGATAACCTGGCTTTGCGGCGCGATGGCGCGCTCCGCCAGGCTGCGCGAGCGCTTCAGTTTCGCCTCGACCATGGCGATCTGCTGTTCGATCTCGCCGACGCGCTCGGCGATAGTGGTGCGGTCAGCCTGCGGCACCGCCTGCTCGACGGAAGCCAGGACATCGCCGCGCCGGACGAGCTGCCCCAGTCGCGGCAGGCCGCTCTCGGGCGCGACGATGCGGCCACCGGTGATGCTCTGGACCTGACCCGAGCGGTTGGGATCGGCGATGACGCGGCCGACCAACGCTACGGTCTTGCGCGCCTCCTCGGTCTTCGTGACCTGCGTGCGCACGTCGAGCAGCCGCTGCGTCGGCTTCGGCGCGAAGACCGAGCCGTCGGCGAGACGGCGGGGAGCGTCGCCGGCTGGGGGCGCGAGCTTAGCCGCCTCGCCATGATCATGGCCTTCATGGGCGCTGGCGACGCCGATCCCGGCGATCAGCGCGAGAAGCGCGAGGCCCGCGATGGACGAGGCCGGGCGAGAGCGGCGCAATGTCGCGCCGAGCAGTAGCCCGAAGGCGAGCGCAGATCCGGTTGCGAGGTAGAGGATGGGGATCGAGCGTCCGGCGATCGAAACGGCCGCGTTTCCCAGCCCGGCCTGCGCCGGACCGGACGTCACGAGGGCCGCCGACGCGGCGACGGCCGGACGTTCCAGCGTTCCGATCAGCAGGTCGTCTCCGCCGGGATGGGTGATGGCGAAGATGAGCTCCAGCGGCCCTGCCCCGGCGAACTGGTCTGAGGCGACGACATAGGTTCCCTCCGGCGTCGGCGTCGCCGCCACGTCCGCGCCTGCGCCGATCGTCACGACGAGACCGGCGTCGGTGACGGGCCCGTTGCCGGCATAACGGTCGAGGAACAGCGTCAGCCGGTTCCCTCGCAGGATGCCGACGAGCTCATAGGCGTCGGAATGCAGGGCGATGCGCGGCTGACCGACCGTCGCGACCGGAGCGGGCGGGGCACCGTGGTCGTGGCCCTCATGGGCCGCGAGCGGGGCGACGGACAGAAGGAAAGCCAGCGCCAGCGGCGCCATCAGGCAGCGTGCGAGGCTGCGAACGAACGAAAACATGAAACGAACCCATCACGATCGGCATGACCATCCGGCGGCGCGGCTGGTCAGCCGGCCGACGCTCAGGCGATGTCGATGGTTCGTGGAGGTCTCGCATCCGGGCCGGGCGCGCCGGCCGGCGCAAGGGACGCCGGGGGCGTATCGCGCCGGATTCCGTTAGGCGTTCGCAGCGAGAGAGGTGCGACGCGGTGCTCGATCAAAGCGACGACGCACATGGTGCCGCAGCACGAGCGGCCCTGCGCGCTGTCGTCGGTCGGGATCCCTGCCGAACCGGAAACGCCGTTCGCCGCCTGCTCGCAGGCGGCGGTCTGCGGAGACCTATCCATATTGGCGGCGTCCGAGCCCTTCTTGACCTGCCGGTCAGCGATCGCCGCTTTCGCATCAGGCCGAGACGCCGCACCGTGCCCGGAATGCGCCGTCGCCGGCATCGCCCAGGCAAACGACAGCATGACGACCAGCGCGGTCGCCTTCAATGCCGTCGCGAGGGTGCCGAATGGAGTCACGCAATTCGCCGATTCGCCGGATGATCACGCCTCAATGTGGCCTCCCATTTGGGAAGGTCAATGGAGCGACGACGCGCTTGCGCTATGTGGTTACCGATCGCCAGTCGGTTGGCGCAGATTCGCGGGAGCCAACTGCCGACATCAGCCGGGCGCCCGAGAGCCGGCATCACCACTCGCTCGGGTAGCTAAGCCAAGCGGTCATCACGCAAGTCGAGTCCGCGCGACGTCGATCGACAAGGTCGTGGCAGAGCGCGCGCCGAAGCTGTACATAAAGGGCATAAGCGCTATGATTGTGTTCTAAGTCGCTGCGCGCTATAAATATTCGACACCAAAATCATTGCCTTTCTGCCAGCGAAGCGCAACATTGCGGCGGTCGTGCTCGCCGATTATCGCCAGTTCGAATTCCTGCGGAATGACGAAGGGCGTATCGACCCGCAAGCGGGCGCCACCCTTCGACATATCCCTGACGACGCAATCAATCGTCGCGTTCAGATGCGGGATGACGATCTGTCCCTTGCGATAGACACGCTGCCGAGGCTCGCGCCGGCGATCGACCGACCGCAAAACCTCAGCCGCCCCTGGCGGTGCGTCGACGCGGCCAGCGGGAGTTTGCGCGGCGTCGACCGATCTTGTGTCGGCCACAACATAGATCGCGCCGGATTCGCGAGCCTTGTCGAGAGCCGCACGCGCGTCGTCCAGCAGGTGCGACAGGTGGAGTTTGCCGATCGGCGTGTCCGAGTCGCAAAGGCTCGCGCCGATCCGCCCCGAAAATTTCAGACTGGCTGCGTCAAGGTCGAGCCTCGTCAGCAATTGCTCAGATATGCGCCGGCAGATCTGATCCAGAAGCGCCGTATCCGACAACACATTGGCGATAATCAAAAACAGGTTATGGCTGTAGCGTCCGAAGATATCGTTTGATCGCACAGGTTTCTGTAGCTGCTTGGCGAAAGTCAGAATCACTTTATCCGCAGTCTTCAAGCCGAATTTCTCGGTGATGGCGGTGAGTTCGACGATTTCAACCAGAATGACGCTATAGGCGCTTCTGGCTTTCGGACTTAGCTGAGCGATCTGCTGGAGGCGTTCATCGAGTTGAACCCGGTTGATCAGTCCGGTGCCGAGATCGGTGCCGGATGCGGCGGAGAGACGGAGGTGCTCGCTCCTCGCCTGCATCTCCTTTCGTCGTTTGCGGACGACCTTCCTGATGATCGCATTCAACTCGTTCGCGACCAGATCGCTTTTTGCGATGTAATCAGCCACGCCCATGCGAAGCGCCTTGATGACGGTTTTCTCGCGGCCGTCGCCGGTGAGCATGATGATCGGCGGCACGTCGACGAAATACTCGTGCAGCTTCTGGATAACATTCAGCCCGTTGTCGCCGCCGAGGTCGTAATCGAGAAGCACACAATCGATGCGCTCCCCGGTCAGATCCTTGACGAGCTCATCATAGACGCTGCTTTGGTGCAAAGTCACAGTCTGGTCCGACTGCAAAAACGCAGCGACCAGTTCCCGGAACAGCGGATCATCATCGAGTATCGCCACTCTCAGATTTTCGACAGAGGCGGTGCTCATCAGGTTCTCCATCACGCATACGGGTTATGCGCGTCGCTGCGGCCTGCTCTTGGACGTGACAGTTTTATCGAAACATCCTCTTGCTCACCTCATCTGCGGCGGCAGGTTGCCGCTCTCGACATCCGCGATGAGCGCGAGCACGCGCAATCGTTCCAGCTCCAGTTCGGCAAGCAGGTCAGCCGCGTCCTCGTGCCTGCTCAGCGTCTGTTCGACGTCGCGACACAGCCCCGAGAGAGCCGGAAAGCCGAGCATGCCGCTCGTCGACGCGACGCGATGCACGCGCGCCGATATCAGGCGCTGTGTATCGGCGTCGCCGGCTTGCTCGCCGAATCCCTCATGGATTTCGCCCTTCAGCATGCCGAAAAATCTCAGAACCTTGGCTTCCGTGACGGCGGCGCAGAGCTTGCGATAGATTGCGGGATCAAAGGAAGGGAGGATCATCGCGGCGAACTCGCCTCGAGCGCGCCGGCTGCGGCCGTGGCGGACGGCCGAAGCGGGCGTATCGTGGATCCGATCTCCTCGACTCCACGCGTGGTGGATACCGACCGTGAACAAGCTCTCATGCCATCGATCCATCGGGCTGTGGGCCGCAGCCGGCAATCAGCGGCCCGCGGCAACGAACAGGCTGATCTGATACGTGCCGTTGCCGCATCCTGAGTGTCCTTTTCGATCGTGCGGGACGATTGTTAAGGATTACCACCCATCATGGCCTCCGATAGACCCCAGCGTTACTCGCAAAGGGTCCGTCTGCTGCCGATCAAGAGCGGAACCAACGTCCCGACGCTGACGACACCTTGAAACTCAAAAGATTCACCAGACCCGACATCATCATTCCGATCGGCCTTGCCGTGCTGAGCATCGCGGCAGGTGCGGCCGTCGCATGGCGCATAGCCGCCGACAACGCCACGACGACGAAGGAACGCTTCGAGACGCTGGTCGCGCGCGTGACCTCGCAGATCGACGACCGGATGCAGATCTACGAATACGGCCTGCGAGGCGCTCGCGGAGCGGTGATCGCAGCCGGCGTCGACGGCATCACGCGCGAACGATTTCGCCAGTATTCGGAAACGCGAAATCCTGACGAGGAGTTCGTCGGGTCGCGGGGATTCGGGTTTATCAGGCGGGTAGCGCCGGCGGCCGAGGCCGCGTTCCTAGAGGACGCCCGCAAGGACGGCAAGCCGGACTTCGCCATCCGCCAACTCGCCCCTCATGCAGGCGAACGGTTCGTCATCCAGTACATCGAGCCGCAAGGGCCGAACACGGCGGCGGTTGGGCTCGACGTCGCCTCGGAGGGGCATCGGAAGGAAGCCGCGATCACGGCGATGGACAGCGGCGAGGCGACGCTGACGGCGCCCTTGACGCTCGTCCAGGCGACGGGGATGCACTCACGCGGGTTTCTGCTCTTCCTGCCTGTCGTTCGGCCAGGCTCCGCGGCTTCGGCGGTTCCGCTGCGCCGGCAGAGCACCGTCGGCTGGACCTACATGCCTCTGGTCATCGACGAGGTTCTGGCCGGCTTCGATATGCAGGGCGGCGAGTTCGACTTCTCGATCACCGATGACGATGTGGACGGCCCCGTCCGCTTCTTTGCGACGGCGGATGAGCCGCAGCGGACGGAGGGGCTCCTGCTGCGTCAGACGACGCTGCCGGTTTACGGGCGTGGCTGGAGCGTCAAAATCTGGGCCCGCCCGCCCTTCCTCCAGCAGCTCAACCTGCCGTCTCCCATGGCGGTGGCGTCCGTGCCGCTCGCCGCGGGCCTGCTGATGGCTGGACTCGCCTATATCTATCTCGCCGGTGTGCGACGGCGACTTCAGGCGAGCGTCGAGAAAGCGCGCCTCGCCGCCATCGTCGAAAGCTCAAACGACGCCATCATCGGGCTTGGGCTCGATGGCAGGATCACCGACTGGAACGCAGGCGCGGAGCGCCTCTTCGGCTACGGCGCCAACGAGGCGATCGGCAGGATCGCGCCCCATCTGATAACCCCCGCTCGTCTGATCGCCGACGACCAACTGATGATCGCGCGGGTCGCTCGCGGCGAGGCGGTCTCCAAATTCCGCTCGATCAGGCAGACCCGCGACGGCCGCGAGATCGACGTTCTGGTGAGCGCTTCGGCCATAAGGGCCTCGGACGGAACGATCGTCGGCGTGGCGAAGACGCTTCATGACATCAGCGCGCAAATGGCCGCCGAAAGAGCGATCAGCGACCTGAACGCAAGTCTTGAAGGACAGGTGGTCGAGCGGACCGCGCAACTGCAGGCAGCCTCGGCGCTGCAGGCGGCGATCCTGGACCATGCGGGTTACGCGGTGATCGCGACGGACCCTTCAGGCACGATCACGCTCTTCAACCCCGCCGCCGAGGCGATGCTCGGCTATGAAGCCTCGGAGCTGATCGGCAAGAGCACGCCGGCTTTGTTTCACGACATGCAGGAAGTGATCGAGAGAGCGGCCATCGTCTCGCAACAGGTCGGGTACGAGGTTGCGCCTGGCTTCGATGTCTTCGTCGCCAAGGCGAAAGCGGGGCTGCCGAGCCTCGATCAATGGACTTACGTCACCAGGAGCGGCGAGCGCGTGCCGGTCTCGCTGAATGTCAGCCTGCTCACATCGGATGACGGCCGACCCTTGGGCTTCCTTGGCATAGCTAGGGACCTGTCCGAGCAGTTGCGCGACGAGGCCGCACTCAAGGCTGCCAAGATGGAGGCCGATCGCCAGAGCCAGATGCTGATCGCGACGATGGCGAACATGGACGACGGTTTGATGGTCGTCGGCGACGATACGCGCATCGAGATTTTCAACGAGCGCGCGCTCGAACTGCTCGGCCTGCCGGAAGACCTGATGCGCTCGCGACCGACAGCCCAGGCGATACTCGACTATCAGACGGCTCAGGGCGAATTCGCGCAGAGCGACGCCCAGGTGAAGTCCTTGCTCATGCCGACGCTGATCGATGGCGTCAGATCGCACTATGAGCGCACGCGACCAAATGGCACCGTGCTGGAAATCAAGACGAAATCCTTTGGCGCGTCGAGCGCCGTGAGAACCTATCGGGACATCACTATACAGAAACGTCTCGAGCTCGAATTGCGGGACAATGAATCGCGTTTCCGTCTGCTCGCCGAAAATACGAGCGATGTCATCGTGTTGCTGCGCAATCATGATGACGAGCGGATTTATGTTTCTCCTTCCATAAAGCAGCTTCTGGGTTATTCGCCCGAGGAGTTTGTCGCGTTGGATCGAACAGACTTCGTCCATGAAGAGGATGCGGCGAAGCTGGCTCAGCTACGGCTTGACCTGAACGAGGACAACCCCACCGCCACGAGCGTCCACCGGCTCAGGCATAGGCTGGGCGAATGGATCTGGGTCGAAACCGTCTACACGCTCCTGAAGGCTGACGAGCACAAGCGCGCCAACGTGATCGCCGTCATACGCGATGTCGGCGAGCGGCACCGCCAGCAGGAGGAACTCCAGGCGGCTAAAGACGCCGCGGAGAACGCGGCGAATGCGAAGTCCGAATTCCTGGCCGTCATGAGCCATGAATTGCGGACGCCGCTGAACAGCGTGATCGGTTTTTCGCGCCTGATGCTGGACAGCGGCGAACTGACGACGCCTTCGATGGAGCGCTATAGCCGCCTTGTCCACGATGCGAGCAAGACCCTGCTGTCGGTCGTCAACGACGTTCTGGAGGTGTCGCGCATCGAAGCGGGAGCGATCGACCTCGACCTGCGCCCGTTCTCGCCATTGACCCTTGTGGAAGGGACGGCGGACCTGCTGCGGCCGCAGGCATCCGACAAGGGGATTGCGCTGCTCGTCAGCGTGGCGCCCGATCTCCCGTCCAGCCTGATCGGCGACGACGCCAGGCTGCGCCAGATCCTGCTCAACCTGCTGTCGAACGCGCTCAAGTTCACCGCTCACGGAAAGGTCGAGCTCGAGGTCCGAAGCCTGCGATCGGAAGGGGACAGGAGCCACCTGAGATTCAGCGTCCAGGACACCGGCATCGGCATCCCGGAATCGAAACGGAGCCGGATTTTCGAACGCTTCACCCAGGCCGACGCCTCGACCTCGCGGACCTATGGCGGCACGGGTCTCGGACTCTCGATCTGCAAGAGCCTGGTCGAACTGATGGGCGGCGAGATCGGCTTCGACAGCCGCGAGGGGCATGGCTCCGAGTTCTGGTTTACGGTCGATCTCGCGCAGGCCTCGGCGCCTGCCGATCCGGGCCTCCTGGACGTTTCGACCGCCGGCCCGCGCAGGAACCGCCCGCTGCTGATCCTGCTCGCCGAAGATGTGGAGATGAACCAGGAACTGGCCGTGGCCATCATCAGCGAATGGGGGCACAGCATCGATGTGGTGTCGGATGGCGCCGGCGCCGTCGATGCGGTGCAGCGGCAGCATTACGATCTCGTGCTGATGGATGTCCGCATGCCGGTCATGGACGGCATCGAGGCGACGTCGCGTATTCGCGCCATGGGCGGCGCGCATGCGCGCATGCCGATCGTCGCCATTACCGCCAACGTGATGGCCGAGGAGGTTGCGCGGTTTCGGGAGGCGGGAATGGACGGCCATATCGGCAAGCCGTTCGACCCCGACGAACTGCACGCCCTGATCGACAGATTCGCGGTTCCGGATGCCGGTGACCCGGTGGTTTCGGATGATGCGGACAGGGACGACGAAGAACCTGCCGTCGCGATCCGGGAGCCGGTCTTGCAGGAAAGCGCGTTGGAGACGCTCGCGACGATCGTCGGCCGGGAGAAGACCGCCAAGCTGCTTCAGACATTCGCGCTGGAGGCGCAGCGCCGTCTGGCCGCGTTGGACGCCGCCCAGGCGTCGACCGACGATTTGGCCTCCCAAGCCCACTCGCTGATCTCGCTCGCCGGGCAACTCGGCTTTCTGGAACTGTCGCAACTGTGCCTCGAAATCGAGGAGGCCGCGCTCGCAGGCGGCGGCCTTGATCGCCTGGGCGCGCTGCGGGCCGCGACGGACCGCGCGATCGAAGCCGCCAGGACGACGGCTTTCGCCGAAGTCGCCTGACTCAGGCCGTCACATGCCAAGTCCGGACGAACGCGATGGCCTTCTGCAGGGACGCCATCGTGAACGGCTTTGAAACGACGAGGGACGGGTTGATGCCGGCCGCCACTTTCGGATAGCACGTCACGATGATCCTGGGCATGCTGAAGGCGATGCCGATGACAGCGGCCGCGGCGAAGCCCGCCGCCATGTTCGAGCCTGATGTCCGCCACCACGAGATCGGGCCTGCGGCGGCGGACGGCCCAGAGCGCGCCCATCTCGCAATCGATATGGTCGAAACTCGTGTAACCAAAGCTGCGCAGATGGCCTTCCAGAATGATGGCGGTGCTCGGTTCGTCTTCGATCACCAGAACATGCCCGGCCGTCGATCGGGATGACGCCTGATCGCGCCGGCGCGGCGTCTGCGCGATGATCTTGCCGAGAGCGGCGACGACGACGTCGCTCGTAGCCGGCTCGACGACGATCGGGCCGGCGAGGCCATCCGGGCCGAGGCTCAGGTGACCCGTACGCACGACGAACGGTATGTATCGCTCTCGCAGGCACGCCGCGATGAGGAACGCATCGCCGTTGCGCAGATTGCCGTTCACGATCGCCGAGCTGACAGCCGCTTCCTCCAGATATCGCAGCGCCATATCGGCGGTCGGCGCAGAACCGACAAGGGACGCGCCTGCGCGCTGGACACCGCCGGCCAGCTCCGCCGCGACAGCCTCGTCCGACTCAACGATCAGGACGGCTTCATCAGCAAGCGTCATGTCATGCCCGGTCCATTCTGCACGTCAGGAGAGCGCGGAATGGAGACGCAACCAACCGGGTTGTAACGGCTTCGGCTGGACGATGAGCGCTGGCGGCTTGTCTTCGATCGAGCGACCGATCAGACCTTCGAGCCGCGCCAGCAATATCCGAACGCGCAGCCTCTGACGCGGACCTTCTGGGAGATGGCGAAACCATGCTCCCGCGGCAGGCTGAGCCGGACAAGGCGGCTTCGATCCCGAGGCCGGAACATGTTCTGAAACTCCGCGGGCAAGGCGTCCGCGACGGTCAGGATCGCATCGACCTCGGCGATCGCCCTGGATGTTCCGTTCGAAACCTCGAGCCGATCGCCGGGCTGCATTCCGAAGAGATAAATGTCCGGCAGATAGGCCAGGACGTAGGCCTTCTTGCCATTCAATTGCAGCAGTTCGTCACCGAATTTCACGACCTGTCCGGGAGTCGGCACGCGGGGGCCGACAGTGCCTGCCGCCGCCGCCCGCAAGACCCCCCGGTCGTAGAAGGCCTCCAACTGGTTGAGCGCCTCGTCCGCGCGTTTGTGCGCGCGCGAAATCAACTCCAGTTCGCCGCCCAGGCCCAGCGCCTGCGCGCGCAATTCGGTGACGCGCGCGACGGTGTCATAGCCCGACGACAGGACCTGATCCATGCGCTGCGAGGAGACCAGCCCGCGCGTCGCCATGGTGTCGATCCGCGTGACCTGCTCGGTGTTTTCCCTGGCGTGGCGCTCCGCCAGCGGCAGCAGTTCCTTCACTGTCCTGGCGCGCACCGTGAGTTGCGTCTCACGCACGGCGAGGTCGGCGTTGCGCGCGGCGAGGTCGGCGATGTCCTTGAGCATGTCGGCGGATTCGAGCTGGACGAGAACGGCCCCGGCTTCGACGACTTCGCCTTCGCGGACCCGAACGGCCGAGACCTTGGCGGGATAGACCGCCGCGACGATCTGCCGATCCGTGGCGACGATGCCGTCGGCCCGCAGCAGCACGGCGTCTCCCACCGCATAGTCGACCAGGAAAAGACCGAGCAACGCCAACAGTCCGAGATAGACACGTCTGCCCCATCGGATCGGGCTCGCCCGCTCCTGGTTCTTCAACGTGTCGAGGCGCGGTCGCTTCTTGATGCTTTGCATGGCTGCCTTGTAACTCTCATCTCGCCTCATCTGCTATACCAGCGGTTGCGGTGGCAGGCGGAGGACCGAAGCGCCTCAGGGACGCCAAGCCCGTGGGTGAGCCTGGGTCTTCGCCTGCCGATCCATCGACCC
>JAESGM010000375.1_pt1 | contig 47298 bp, 36 predicted proteins | sample 9269721 | NCBI WGS metagenome assembly JAESGM01 (sample SAMN15720920, study PRJNA650825) | algae metagenome | isolation source: Komarekiella atlantica HA4396-MV6 and co-occurring heterotrophs from... | place: USA: Theobald House, Kauai, HI | collected 2009-07-29
TCGAGATAGGCGTAGTTGTAAGCCGGCTTGGTATCGTCGGCGTCGAGCGTCTGGTGGGCGTTCATTCCGCTGCCTCCTGCAGGGGCGCGGCCTCGCGCGCCAGCCGCTCTTCACGCTCGCGGGCGATGCGGCGGATCAGTTCGAGCTCGCCCTGGAAATCGACGTAATGGGGCAGCTTGAGATGCTCGACGAAGCCGGCCGCCTCGACATTGTCGGAGTGGTAGAGCACGAACTCGTCCTGCTGGGCCGGATAGGTCGCGGCCTCGCCGAACTCGCGGCATTTCAGGGCCCGATCGACCAGCGACATCGACATCGCCTTGCGCTCGGCATGGCCGAAGGCGAGGCCGTAGCCGCGGGTGAATTGCGGGCCTATGTCCTTGGAGCCGGTGAACTGGTTGACCATCTGGCATTCGGTCAGGGTGATCTCGCCGAGATCGACGGCGAAGCCGAGTTCCTCCGGCACGAAATCGACCGAGACCTCGCCGACCCGGATTTCGCCGACGAAGGGGTGGTTGCCGCCAAAGCCGCGCTGCACCGAGTAGCCCAGTCCGAGCAGAAAGCCCTCGTCGCCGCGCGCCATCGCCTGCAGCCGGACGTCGCGATCTGCTGGGAAGGAAACAGGCTCGCGGGTCAGGTCGAAGGGGCGGGGGTCGCCCTCGGGCGGGATTTCGGGCTCCATCAGCCCTTCCGCGCCGAGAATGTCGGGGACGCGGGGCATGTGGGAATCGAGGGCTTCTCCCTCCCCCCGCTTGCGGTGGGGAGGGCCGGGGTGGGGGGGAGAGTCCAGGACAAGATCGCTCTGCATCGACGACGAGCCACATCCTGCACGCCCCCCCATCCCTAACCCTTCCCCACCGCAAGCGGGGGGAAGGGGACTGGAACTGTCACGCCCCTCGTCCTCCATCAACCCGAAATCGAACAGCCGGTGCGTGTAGTCGTAGGTCGGCCCCAGCACCTGCCCGCCGGGCAGATCCTTGTAGGTCGCGGAGACACGGCGGCGGATCGCCATCGCGGCGGTGTCGACCGGCTCCGACGAGCCGAAGCGCGGCAAGGTGGTACGGTAGGCGCGCATCAGGAAGGCGGCCTCGATCACGTCGCCCTGCGCCTGCTTCAGAGCGAGCGCGGCGAGGTCGGCGTCGTAGAGCGAGCCCTCGTTCATGACGCGGGCGCAGGCCAGGCCCTGCTGCTCGCGGATCTGCGCGACCGAGATGGCCGGCACGGCCTCGTCGCCGCGCCGCGCCTCGGCAACCAGATCATGCGTGGCGAGGATCGCGGCCTCGCCGCCCTTGACCGCGACATACATAGCTCAACCCTCCAGAACTTGCGTCGAGCGCGGCAGGCCGATCAGGGCGTCGCCGCAGCTCAGGATCAGATCGACGCCGAGGGGGTAGAGTTCGGCATTGGCGGCGACGTCGGCCCAGAATCCGGGGCGCAGGCCACGCGGAGCGATCGTCCGGCTGCCGTCGATTCCCGGGCCGGACAGCGTCACCTCCGGACCGCCATCGAGGCCGGAGCAGGAGACGATCACCGTGGTGGAGCGGTCCGGAAACTGGTCGTGGCCGGGATTGAAGTCGCTCAGCAGCGGGTCGGCATCTGCTCCGCCGAACACAGCGAAGCTGGCAGCCGCCGGCTCATCGACCAGCGCCGCGCCGCAATGGAAGCGCAGCCATGCGCCGGCTGGTCCGTCGCGCAAGGCGGGAGGCAGCCAGATCGGCGTCTCGTAATCGGCGAGCGTCAGCAGCGCGGTCGCGGCGGCGCCGTCGAGGCCACGCGGAGAGGGCGTGTCGCGCCTGATCTCGTGGCGCGTGCCGGGTTCCGACAGCGCAGCCAGCAGCGCGCGAAATGCGGCTTGCGACTGGAAGACGGGATCGGAAAATCCTGCCGCGATAAGGGTGTCGCCAGCCATTACGCGCCCCTGACCAGAGTGAAGAAGTCGACCTTGGTGGCGGCGGCCTTGCGCGAGGCGAGATCGCGGGCGGCGGCCTGCGCCTCGGCGAGGCGCGAGACGTCCTGCCGCAACGCGCCGTCGCTTTCGCGCTGAAGCCGTGCGTCGAGGATCGCGGCGAGCCGCGCCTTGCGGCCGTCGCGGCCCAGCGCATAGGAGAAACCCATCGCGCCATCAGGCAGCCGGACGATGCAGCGCGTCATCGTCGCCTCGCCGAGATTAAAGCGCCGGCCCGCGCCGCCGGCCCGTCCCTCGACCATGACGGTGCCGGTCTCGGGCGCCTTCATGACCTCATGCGTCGGCAGGTCAGGCCCCGCCAGCGCCTCGATCTCGGCGCGGCTGGCGCGGGCGAGAACCGCCATCCAGCGTCTGCGCTCTTCTGGTCCGCTCATCATGAAGGCTCTCTGGTCAAGCTTTAATGTCTAGACTATGATAGGCTCGCTGCGAGAGAAGGTCTATACATTTTGGATGAAATTTTGATGACGGACGCGACAGGACGCGAGGGCGAGCCGGCAGGCGAGGGCGGCACCGCGTGGCGGCGCATCGCCGACGGGCTGGCCGAGGCGATCGCGCGCGGCGACTATCGGCCGGGAGACACGCTGCCGGCCTCGGTCGCGCTGGCGGAGCAGCACGGCGTGCATCGACACACGGTGCGGCAGGCCTTCCGGCATCTGGCCGAGCAGGGGCTGGTGACGGTGGCGCGCGGGCGCGGCACGCAGGTCTCAGCGCCGCGCTTTCCCTATCGCATCGGCCGGCGGGTCAGCATGCGGGCGAATTTCGGCGCGGCCGGCATCGCGGTGTCGGGCGCGATCCTTGCGGCCGAGATCATGGCCGGGGAGGCCGCGCCCTGCGAGGCGCTGGGCCTGTCGGAACGAACGCCGCTCTGGCGCATCGAAACGTTGAGCCTGGCCGGCGGCGTCCCCGTCGGCACCGGCGTGCACTGGCTCGAGGCAGCGCGGTTTCCCGGCTTCGACGCCGTCCTGGGCGCGGCCGGCGTCTCGATCACGGCTGCGTTCAAGGCTTGCGGGATTGGCGATTATGTCCGGCGTTCGACGAGACTCTCGGCCCGCCTCGCCAGAGAGCGCGAGGCCGCGCTGCTCAAGATCGAGCCCAATGCGGCCGTGATGCTGTCGGACGCGATCGACGCGCTGCCCGACCTGACGCCGATCCATCTCGTCGACAGCGTCTTCGCCGGCGAGCGCATGGAGATGGTGGTCGAGCCCTTCGAGGCGTGACGGAGGTCACGCCTCGAAGCTCCCGGTTCACTCCGCCGGCTGCGGATGGGCCTGCGCGACCGGCTCGCCATGCGCCGCCCGCTTCTTGCCGGCGAGATAGGTATAGGCGACCGGGACGACATAGAGCGTGAGCAGGGTGCCGAAGCTCATGCCGCCGACGATGACCCAGCCGATCTGCGAGCGGCTTTCCGCGCCGGCGCCCGACGCGAGCGCCAGCGGAACGGCGCCCAGCACCATCGCGCCTGTCGTCATCAGGATCGGGCGCAGGCGCAGTTCCGCCGCCTCGACCAGCGCCTCGACCATGTCCTTGCCCTCGTCACGCAACTGGTTGGTGAATTCGAGGATCAGGATGCCGTGCTTGGTGATCAGCCCGACGAGCGTGATCAGCCCGATCTGACTGTAGACGTTCATCGTGCCGCCGGTGAAATAAAGCGCTGCCAGCGCCCCCGTCAGCGAGAGCGGTACCGAGACCATGATCACGACCGGGTCGACGAAGCTCTCGAACTGCGCCGCCAAGACCAGATAGATGAAGCCCAGCGCCAGCAGGAAGACGATCAGGATCGACGAGCCCGACTGCTTGAACTCGCGGCTCTGTCCGCCATAGTCGATCTGCACGGTGTCGGGCAGGACCTTGGCGGCCGCCTGCTCCAGCGCGGTGAGGGCGTCGCCGAGCGAATAGCCCGGGCCGGGCTGCGCGGTGATCGTGGCCGAGCGCAGCTGGTTGAAGCGGATCAGCTCCTTGGGCGCGACATTCTCCTCGAGCGTGACCAGGCTGGAGAGCTGCACCACGGCGTCGTTGCGGCCCATCAGATAGATCGACTGCAGGGCCTGGGGCGTGCTGCGGTCCTGTCCCTCGACCTGGATGACGACGTCGTACTGCTCGCCGTTCATGTTGAAGCGCGTGACCTGTCGGCCGCCGAGCAGCGTCTCCATGGTGCGGCCGATGACATCGACGCCGACGCCGAGATCGGCGGCGCGCTGCCGGTCGATCGAAACCTTGATTTGCGGCTTGTCGAGGATGAGGTTCGATTCGAGGTTGGCCAGCGCCGGCGAATTGGCGACCTCCGCCAGCAGCGTGTCGACATAGCCCTTGATCTCCGGGTAGCTGTCCGACGAGCGCAGGACGAACTCCACCGGCTTGCTGTTGGCGCCGCCGCCGCCGAGCGAGGGCGGGTTGGTGGCGAACAGCCTGATGCCGGGAATCTGCGACAGCCCGCGGTTGATCTCGGCGACGATGTTCTGCTGCTTGCGCGTCCGCTGCTCCCAGGGCTTGAGCCTGGCAAAGGCGATGGCGCGGGTCACGTCGGGGAAGCCGACGATCACGAGGTAGGTTTCGACTTCCTGGATGTTCTTGAAGTAGTCCTCGACCCGGCGGGCATAGTCGGCCGTGAAGGCCATCGTCGCGCCCTCGGGCGCGACGCCGATTGCCGTGATCGTGCCGCGATCCTCGACCGGCGCAAGTTCCGAGCGCAGGTTGGTGAAGAAGAAATAGCTTCCGCCGCCGACCACGAGCGCCAGCACCACGATGACCGGCCGCATCGACAGCGCCGCCCTCAGCGAGCGGCGATAGCCATTCGACATCGCAGTGAAGCCGCGTTCGAGGAAGTTGTAGACGCGGCCGTGCTTCTCCTCATGCTTCAGCAGCTTGGCGCACATCATCGGCGTCAGCGTCAGGGCCACGAACCCCGAGACCAGCACGGCGCCGGCCAGCGTCAGGGCGAACTCGATGAAGAGCTTGCCGGTGCGCCCGGTCGAGAACGCCATCGGCGCGTAGACCGCGACCAGAGTGAGCGTCATCGCGATGACGGCGAAGGCGATCTCGTTGATGCCGCGCACGGCCGCCTTGTCGGGCGCCATGCCGTCCTCGATATGGCGGTGGACGTTCTCGAGCACGACGATGGCGTCGTCGACGACGAGACCGATGGCGAGCACCATCGAGAGCAGCGTCAGCGTGTTCACGGTGAAACCGAGGGCGTACATCAGCGCGAAGGCGCCGATCAGCGAGACCGGGATCGTCACCAGCGGGATCAGCGTCGCGCGCAGCGAGCGCAGGAACAGGAAGATGATCAGGACGACGAGCACCACCGCCTCGGCGATGGTGGTGTAGACCGCCGTGATCGAGCGGTCGATGAAGATCGAGGTGTCGTAGGAGGTCGCGATCGACATCCCGTCCGGCAGGTCCTCGGTGATGCTGGGCAGCGCGGCCCGGACGCCGGTCGAGACGTCGAGCGGGTTGGCGGTCGCCTGTTTGACGATGCCGATCGTGACCGACGGCCGTCCCGAGAACCAGGCCGCATTGCGCTCGGCGAGCGCACCGAGTTCGACGCGGGCGACGTCCCGCAGGCGCACGGCGAAGCCGTTGGCGTCCTTGATGACGATCTGCTGGAACTCTTCGGGCGTCGTCAGATTGGTCTGCGAGAGGACCGTGAACTCGCGGCTGCTGCTTTCGATCAGGCCAGACGGGATCTCGACGTTCTGGGCCCGCATCGCCTCTTCGATTTCCTGCACGGTGACGGCGTAGGCCGACATCCTGGCGCGATCCAGCCAGACGCGCATGGCGTAACGGCGCTCGCCGCGGACCTGGACTTCGGCGACGCCGGTGATGTTCTGGACGCGGTCGGTGATGAAGCGGTCGGCGAAGTCGGTCAGTTCGAGCGGGTTGTGCCGCGTGCTGGTGAGCGAGAGATACATCACCGGCTGCGCGTCGGCCTCCACCTTCGCGATGATCGGCTCGTCGATCTCGGCGGGCAGGCGGCCGCGCACGCGGCTGACGCGGTCGCGCACGTCCGAGGCGGCGACGTCTGGATCGACATCCGGACGGAAGCGTATCGAGATGTTGCTGCGCGCCTGGCGGCTGGTCGAGGTCATGACCTCGATCCCGGCGATTCCGGCGATCGAATTCTCGAGGATCTGGGTGACCTGGGTCTCGACGATCTCGGCGCTGGCGCCGATATAGTCGGCCCGCACGGAGACGATGGGCTCGTCGATGTTCGGATATTCGCGAACCGTCAGCCGGCCATAGGAGACGATGCCGACGAGGACGACGAGCAGGCTCAGCACCGTCGAGAGGACGGGCCGCCGAACGAAGAGTTCGAACAGGCTCATGGCGCGGCTTTCGCTTCTGACCGGGCCGGCTCTGGCGTCGGGGCCGGGGACGGAGCGGATTCGGGCTTCTGCTTGACCGAAACGGCCGCCCCATCGCGCAGGCGCATCTGCCCGGCGGTCACGAGTTGCATCTCCGGCGTCAGACCCTTGGCGATCTCGACCTTGCCGGGCAGCCGCCGACCGAGTTCGATGGGCACGCGCCTGGCCTTCCCGTCCTGGACCACGAAGACCATCTTGCCGACGCCGTCGGGCACCACCGCGGTCTCCGAGACCACGAGCGCGTTCTCGCGCTGGTCGACGATGATGATGATGCGCGCGAACAGGCCGGGCTTCAGAACCAGGTCGGCGTTCGGGATGGCGGCGCGCAGCCTGATGGCGCGGCCATTGACGTCGACCACCGGGTCGATGGCGAATATCCTGCCCTCGAAGTCGCGTCCGGGCACGGCATCGACCCTGACCCTGATCGGCTGGTCGACCTTGACCCGCGACAGGAAAATCTCCGGCACGCGGAAATCGACCTTGATCGGATCGATATTGGTCAGGGTGATCAGCGTTTTGCCGACCGAGACATAATCGCCGACGCCGACCGAGCGCAGACCGACGACGCCGTTGAACGGCGCGACGATGGTCGACTGCGCCAGCTTCGCCTGGGCGAGCTGAAGGCGGGCCTCGTTCGAGGCGAGCTGGGCGGTGGCCTGCTCCAGCGCGACCTGCGTGCCCGCGCCGCGCTGCACCAGCGACTGGTTGCGCTGGAATGTGTCGCGCGCCAGGCTGAGGTCGGCCTGCGCCTGCTTCAGCTCGGCGTCGAGGATGGCCGTGTCGAGCTTGACGAGTTCCTGTCCCTTCTTGACGCGCTCGCCTTCCCTGAAGCCGAGCGAAACGACCCGGCCGGCGATTTCAGGCGCGATCACGACGGATTCATCGGCCGCGAGCGTTCCGAGCGCCTCGACCTCCTCGTTGACGGTCGTGACCTCGATCCTGCCGACCTCGACCGGAATGCCCGCCGCGCGCGGATTGACTGCGGCGCGCGCCTCGGTCGGCTGCGCGCCCTTTTGATAGGTGCGATAGCCATAGAAGCCGCCTCCCGCCAGGCCGACGATCAGAATCAGGAGAAGAAACCGCTTCATGGGACTGGACGCTCCGCAGTCACGTGATTAAATCTGGACTGGACGGTCCAGTTCGATAAGAGACCATATGGGCGGAAGCATGGCTGAATCAACCACGTTGCGGCGGCAAGCATCGGTTCACGGCGAAGGCGAGCGCCTGTCGGCCGAGAAGACGCGGCCCGACAAGCACAGCGCCATAACCAGAGCGGCTTCGGAGATGTTCCTCTCGGAGGGCTTCGACCGGGCGAGCCTCGACCAGATCGCCCAGCGCGCCGGCGTGTCCAAGCAGACGATCTACAGCCATTTCGCCGACAAGGAGGCGCTGTTCAAGGCGATCTGCACCGAACTCACTGAAACATTGACGATTCCACTGCGTAAGGCGCTGCCCTCCGAAGGAAGTCTGCGCGAGATTCTGCTGCGTCTCGGCGAGGATACACTGGCGCTGATGCTTCGCCCGGCCTCGATCGATCTGCATCGACTGGTGCTGAACGCCGCGGCCCGCTTCCCGGAACTCGGCAGAACCGCTTTCGAGGCCGGCGCGACCCGCATGTTGGAGGACCTCTCCGCCCTGCTGATGCAACGGTCACAACTGCGTGATGGGCTCGCACGGGCGGTTTCGGAGGATGAGGCGCGGATGCTGGCGGAACAGTTCATCGGCATGCTGCGCGGCGCCCACCAGCAGCGGGCGCTGCTCGGGGTCAAGCCGGTTTCGTCGCAGGGGAGGCGCGACTATGTGCGGGCCTGCGTCGATCTGCTGTTGCGCGCGGTGTGAGGAATGCCGAAGCGCGCGGTTGCGGGCCGGTTGAATTTGCCGTCCCATGTCCCGACCAGCCGTCGTCGGGGGATTCTTCATGTCGTCAGTACAGCGCCCGCCCTTGCCTCCCTTCACCGCGGAGACCGCGGCGCAGAAGGCGCGCATGGCGGAGGACGCCTGGAACTCGCTCGATCCGCGGCGCGTCAGCCTCGCCTATACGGAAGACAGCCGCTGGCGCAACCGCGCCGAGTTCTTCTCCGGCCGCGAGGCGATCGTCGCCTTTCTCGAACGGAAATGGGCGAGCGAGATCGAGTATCGTTTGATCAAGGAGGTCTGGGCCTTCCACGGGAACCGAATCGCGGTGCGCTTCGCCTACGAGCATCATGACGCGGCCGGCGCCTGGTTCCGCTCCCACGGCAACGAGCAATGGGAATTCGACGAGAACGGCCTGATGCGCCGCCGCGAGGCCTCGATCAACGATGTCCCGATCGGCGCTGCCGAGCGGAAGTTCCTGTGGGAAGGGCGGATCAGGCCGCCTGATTTTCCGGGGCTGACGGCGCTGGGGTTGTGAAGAACGCCAAAGGCCGTCACCGGCCTGTCATCTGCGCCCGATAGCTCTCGCTGCACTGCAAGATCGGTCGACGGACAGCCCCGGCTGCATCCGGGGATCGTCGTGCCCGTTCAGCAAGCGAGAGCCTGTTTCATGCTGCGCATCGAAGGCCTGACCAAGCGCTTCGGCGGCAAGGCCGCCGTCGAGAACGTGACGCTGGCGATCCCGCGGGGCGAGATGGTCGGCATCATCGGGCGCTCCGGAGCCGGCAAGTCGACGCTGCTGCGCATGCTCAACCGTCTCGCCGATCCGAGCGAAGGCCGCATCCTCTCGGGCGAGCGCGACGTGACCGCGCTGAAGGGCGCGGCGTTGCGCGCCTGGCGTCGCGACACGGCGATGATCTTCCAGCAGTTCAACCTGGTCGGCCGGCTCGACGTGCTCACCAATGTCCTGCTCGGCCGGCTGAACCACCGCTCGGCCCTGCTGACTCTGGTGAAGAGCTTTTCGCAGGACGACAAGGTCCGCGCCATCGCCGCGCTTGAGCGGCTCGACATGGGCCATCTGCTGGCGCAGCGCGCCGAGACGCTTTCGGGCGGCCAGCAGCAGCGCGTCGCCATCGCGCGCGCGCTGGTGCAGGAGCCGACGGTCATCCTCGCCGACGAGCCGATCGCCTCGCTCGATCCGCGCAACACGCAGATCGTGATGGACGCGCTGTTCCGGATCAACCGCGAGGACGGCATCACCGTCATCTGCAATCTGCACCATCTCGATATCGCGCAGAAATATTGCGACCGGCTGATCGGCATGGCCGCCGGCAAGGTCGTCTTCGACGGCCCGCCCCATGCGCTCACCAGCGAGATCGCGGCGGAACTCTACGGCATCGAGGCCAAGGACGCGGGCGCGGAAGCGCTCGACCAACTCGACGCCATCGCCAGCGAAGAAGCCCAGCGCGCCAAGCAGAGCGTCGCCTGAGCGCCAACGAAACGCCTGCCTTAACGGACAAACGCCTGCCCGAACTCGTCCAGCCACCAGAACACCAGACCGCAACAGGAGCACGATAATGCTGACCCGCCGCCATACCTTCTCACTCGCCGCCGCCGGCCTTGCCGCGACGTTCGCCGCCCCCGCCTTGGCGCAGGACTGGAAGGCGAAGTATCCGGAGCTGATCTTCGCCATCATCCCGGCGGAGAACGCGTCCGGCGTCGTCGAGCGCTATACGCCCTTCACGAATTACCTCTCGAAGACGCTCGGCACCAAGGTGACCCTGCGCATCGCCAACGACTACGCCGCGATCATCGAGGGCCAGCGCGCCGGCAACATCCATATCGGCATGTATGGACCGTCCTCCTTCGCCCGCGCCCGCATGACCGGCGCCAAGATCGACGCGTTCGCAATCGAGACCAATCTCGACGGCACCAAGGGCTATCACTCGGTCTTCTATGTGAAGAAGGATTCGCCCTATCAGAAGATCGAAGACCTGAAGGGCAAGAACCTCGGCCTCGTCGATCCCAACTCGACCTCGGGCAACAACGTGCCGCGCTTCGTGCTGAACACCATGAAGATCGAGCCGGAGACGTTCTTCAGCAAGGTCGTCTACACCGGCACGCATGAGAACGCGGTCATCGCCCTGCAGCAGGGCACGGTCGATGTCGCCGCCAACTGGTGGAACGACGAGACCGAGTCGAACCTGCTCCGCATGGAGCGCAAGAACATGGTGAAGTCCTCCGATTTCCGGATCATCTTCACCTCCGAGCAGATCGTGAACTCGCCAATGGCCTATCTGACGGATCTTCCGGATGGGCTGAAGACCGCCATTCGCGACGCCGTGCTGAACCTGCACACCAACGACAAGGCGGCGTTCGACCGCATCTATGACGGCAAGCAGGGACCGCTGCAGGCCGTCGACAACAAGGCCTATGACCCGATCATCGAACTCAACAAGTTCGTCGACGATCTGCGCCGCAAGAAGGCGTCGTAAGCTTTCGGCGCCCCGTCGAACCAGCGTGGCGCGGGGAACCCTCTCCCGGAGGGAGAGGGCAGGGTGAGGGGTCGGCCGTTGGATAACGTGGCCGTGACCTCACTGCAGCCTCCGTCGGATTCCCGCCTCGCTGGTCCAGGGGCCTACACCTCACCCCTGCCCCTCTCCTTACAGGAGAGGGGTTCCCCGCGCCTTACGCGGCAAGGGAACACAAGTCCCATGACCCTCGCGATCGACCGCAACGACCCCGCGATCGCCGCTCATGCGGCAGCCTATCGACAGGCGATGTCGGCCAGGCGCTGGCAGACGCTGCTCGGCGCGGCGATCTTCCTGGCCTGCGTCGGCTTCGCGGCCATCGGCTCGGAGGTCGATCCGGGCAAGTTCATCGCCAACGCGTGGCGCTTCCCGAAATACATCCTCGAGACGATGCCGACGCTGCGTCTGGCCAGCCTGGGCGCCGATCTGAAGGAGTGGTACTGGGGCATCAACGGCTGGCTCCGGCTGCTCTGGCAGACCGTCCTGATCGCCTATGTCGGCACCGTGCTCGGCGCCATCGGCGGCTTCCTGCTCTGCTTCGTCGCCGCGGCCAATCTCGGCAAATCGGGCTGGCTGCGCTTCGCCACGCGGCGCTACCTCGAATTCTGCCGCACGGTTCCGGAACTCGTCTTCGCGCTCATCTTCGTCATCGCCTTCGGGCTCGGCCCGCTGCCGGGCGTGCTCGCCATCGCGATCCATACGATGGGCGCGATGGGCAAGCTGTTCTCCGAGGTGGTCGAGAACATCGACATGAAGCCGGTCGACGGGCTGACCGCGACGGGCGCAGGCTGGTGGCAGGTGATCCGCTTCGCCGTGGTGCCGCAGGTTCTCTCCAATTTCGCGAGCTATTCGCTGCTGCGCTTCGAGATCAATGTCCGCGGCGCCTCGATCATGGGCTTCGTCGGCGCCGGCGGCATCGGGCAGGATCTGATCGAGGCGATCCGGAAATTCTACTTCACCGACGTCAGCGCCATCCTGCTGCTGATCATCGTCACCGTGATGCTGATCGATTACGGCACCGAGCGTCTGCGCCATGCCTTGATCAGCCTGGAGCATGGCAAATGAGCCTGGCCCTCTCCGCAGCCGAACGCTCCAGCCTGATCGCCCGCCACAAGGGCGCGATCGACGGCTCGCTGCGCACGCGGTTGACGACCTACGCCGTCATCTTCGGCCTCGTCGGTTTCTTGCTCTATGGCCTCTCGACTCTCGAAACCTCGCTCTGGCGCATCCTGAGCGGCTTTTCAAATCTCGGCACCTTCGTGGTGCTGATGCTGCCGCCCGATCCGGGCTCATGGGCCCGGGCCGTCATCTTCACAAAAGCGCTGTTCGAGACGATCGCGATCGCCTTTCTCGGCACGATCCTCGCCGCAATCATCGCCTTCCCGCTCGGCTTCATCGCCGCCAGGAACGTCATCGCCAACAAAGTGGTGCACTTTCTGGCCCGGCGCTCGCTCGACACCGTGCGCGGCGTCGATGCTCTGATCTGGGCTCTGATCTGGGTCAATGTCGTCGGGCTCGGGCCGTTCGCCGGCATGCTGGCGATCATGACCAGCGACATCGGCGCGTTCGGAAAGCTCTATTCCGAGGCGATCGAGGCCGCCGACCGCAAGCCTGTCGAGGGCGTCACCTCGATGGGCGGCGGCAAGCTGCACGAAATCCGCTTCGGCATGATCCCGCAGGTGCTGCCGGTGATCGCCAGCCAGGTGCTGTATTACATCGAATCCAACACCCGCTCGTCGACCATCATCGGCATCGTCGGGGCCGGCGGCATCGGGCTCTATCTCGCCGAGACCATCCGCACGCTGGAATGGCAGCAGGTCTCGTTCCTGATCCTGCTGATCCTGGCTGCGGTGACGGCGATCGACTTCATCTCGAGCAAATTGCGCTTCGCCATCATCGGCAAGCGGGCGATCTGACGTCCGCTACTGCAGCCTGACGGACACGCTTTCGCTGACGCCGGCGGCGTCGATCACCGAAATCCGCACGAAGCCGCGTCCGTCCGGCTGCCAGGCGGCCTCGCGCCGGCGGGTGGGGGACAGCACCGGCGCGCCATCGACCAGCCAGGTGAAAGGCGGCGCGCCGCCGGTCACCTTGAGGTTGAGAAGCGCTTGGCCGTCGATGGACGAGGCGGCGAGATCGATGCGCGCGCCCTCGGGCGGGAAGGCGAGTTTCAGCGCCGGCGTCGCCATGGCCAGCATGGTCTTCGGGATGTCCTGGCGCAAATGGCGCAGCGGCGGCGGAAGCTGCGTCGTGCTGGCGGTGATCGCGTCGGGCGGCATCGGGAAGGGGCGCGGGTCGTGGCCGAGCCGCGCGAAAGCGTCGAACAGGATCGGGGCCGCAACCGTGCGGCCGACGAGGCCGGGCACCGCGCCGTTGTCGGCGCGGCCGACCCAGATTCCGATGGTGTGTTTGCGGTCGAAGCCCACAGCCCATGCGTCGCGATAGCCATAAGACGTGCCGGTCTTGTAGGCGATGCGGCCGGGCGCGGCGTTGAGCGGCGGCGGCGCACCGAGCAGCGTGTCGGCGACATACCAGGCGGCGACGGGGTCGACGAGGCGATGCTGGTCGCTTCTCCCCGCTTGCGGTGGGTTAGGGAGGGGGGGGCGTGCAGGAGAAGGCTCTACGGCCGTCTCATGCGACGGCCTTGACTCGCCCCCCCACCCTAACCCTCCCCACCGCAAGCGGGGGGAGGGGATGCCGTCGGCGCTTCCAGCGCCCTCCGTCTTAACCCGCAACTCCGTCATCTGCCCGCCGCGCGCCAGTCCGACATAGAGCCGCGTCAAGTCCTGCAAGGTGATGCCAAGGCCGCCGAGTCCCACAGCCAGCCCCGGCGCGCCGCCTTCCTTCGGCATCGCGACGGTGACGCCTGAATCGCGCAGCCGCGACAGGAAGCGCTGCGGCCCGACCGCCGAGAGCAGTTCGACCGCCGGCACGTTCAGCGAGAGTTGCAGCGCTTTTCGCGCCGAGACCATGCCCTGGAAGGTCATGTCGAAATTCTCGGGCACATAGATGCCGTAGCGGGCCGGCCGGTCCTCCAGCATCGTCTCGGGATGGGCGATGCCGTTGTCGAAGGCGAGCGCGTAGATGAAGGGTTTGAGGGCCGAGCCCGGCGAGCGCAGCGCCCGCGTCAGGTCGAGCGAGCCGGCGCGCTCGGCGGCGAAATAGTCGACGCCGCCGACCGAGGCGCGGATCGCGCCGGTCTCGTTGTCGACCACGAGGATCGCGGTCGAGACCTGCGGCGGCAGCGTTACGACGCGCTCGCGGGCGAGGTTCTCCAGATTGGCCTGCAGGCGGGCATCGAGGGTGAGCCGGTGGACGGGTTCGGCCGGGGCCTGCGCTACGACCTGTTCGGCGATATGGGGCGCGAGGTTCGGGAAGGGTTTTCGCGCGGTCGGGATCGGCTCGTCGCGGGCGGCTGCGATCTCGGCTGGCGTGACGATGCCCGCAGTTGCGGCGCGGGCAAGCACCCGCTCGCGCGCCCGCTCGGCGGCAGCCGCGAAACGGTCCGGCCGGCGCTGCTCCGGGGCCTGCGGCAGGGCGACGAGCAGCGCGGCCTCGGCGGTCGAGAGCCGCTTCGGCTCCTTGCCGAACCAGGCGAAGCTCGCGGCGCGCACACCTTCGAGATTGCCGCCATAGGGGGCGAGCGAGAGGTAAAGGTCGAGGATGCGGGCCTTGTCGAAGCGGAGCTCCAGTTCGATGGCGCGCACCGCCTGTCTGAACTTGGCGGACAGCGAGCGCTCCTCGCGCGGCTCCAGCAGGCGGGCGACCTGCATCGACAGCGTCGAGCCGCCCGAGACGATGCGGCCGTTCGCCAGAGCCTGCCATGCGGCGCGGGCCATGCCGATCGGGTCGATGCCGGCATGGCTGTCGAAGCGCCTGTCCTCATAGGCCTTGAGCATGGCGAGATAGCGCGGATCGACATCGGCATGAGTGACCGGGAGTTTCCAGCGCCCGTCCTCGGTGAGGAAAGGCCGGAGCAGCCGGCCCTCGCGATCGAGCACCACGGTCGAGCGGTCGGAGGCGGCTGCGAGGTCGAGCGGGGGGAGGGTTGTAGCGTAGTGGAGAATGGCTGCACTGGCGGCGGCGAGGAGCAGGGCGCAAGACGTGGCGGCGATTTTCAATTTGCGGAGACGGCGGTGCGCGAACCCTTCTCCCCTCGGGGGAGAAGGTGGCAGCGCGAAGCGCTGACGGATGAGGGCCGCGCCTTGGCGCGGACCTTCACCACGATCCCGCTCACCCGGTCTGCCCTCATCCGACCCGGCTTCGCCGGGCCACCTTCTCCCCCGAGGGGAGAAGGAAGAAGGCTGCCGCGTCTCGCCCGAGCCGTCCACTGCCCTTACCGCGCCGACGCGATGTCCACCGTCCCGAAGGCCGTGCGCCCGAACCTGTCCGGCCGGTACATGTCCTCGATCACGGCGGCGGGCGCGACGTAGCGGCCGGGCGAGACGGCGCGGGCGATATAGGCGACGGTGAAGGCGAGCTTCTGCGTGTTCGAGCCGTCGCGGTCGAAGGCCGCGACGTAGCGATCGTCGCGCGCCTCGGTGTGGACCGGCGTCACCTCCTGCTTCAGCCAGTCGAGGCCCGCGGTCGAGGCGCCCTCGGTCAGGTTGGCGTTCTCGATTTCGAGGCCGGCCGGCAGCGGATCGACCAGCAGCACGCGGCCGTAGCGGGCGGTGGGCTCGGTGACGGTCAACGCCACGACATAGCGCTCGTTCTGGCGCAGGCGGGCGGGGTCGGCCCGCTCGCCCTTCATCGTGTAGATCACCCGCTCCAGCCCGAAACCCTGGTTCAGCGCCGGCTCCGCGCCGGTCGGGATGCCGGAGACGGTGATCACGGCCTGGGCCGAGGCCGAGCCCGGATTGGCGATGGTGAGCGGCCTGGCTTCCAGCGCCTCCTGCGAAACGGTGCGATAGAGCGGCCCCTTGCGCTCGGTCCCATCGACGACGAGCGACATGCCCTCGGCGTCCCTGGCCATCGCCTGGGCGGCGAGCACCATCCACATCTGTTCCTGCGTCGAGGTGTAGCGCGCGGCGTTGCGCGCCTGCTCGACGACCGAGGCGGCGCGGGAGATGTCGGCGCGCTCGCCATTGGCCTCGGCGATCAGCGCCAGCACGCCAGCGCCATCGCGCAGGCGCGTGCCGTAATCGGCGCGCGACAGGCCGTCGTCGCGGGCCGACTGCAGGCTGGCGAGCGCGCTGGTAAAGGCGGCGCGCCCGCGCCCGCGATCGCCAAGCGCCGAGAGCGCCGCGCCGATCTGGCCTCGTGCGAGAGGCGTGGCGAAATCGTTCAGCTTGTTGTCGGCGAGATAGCGCAGATCGCCCATCACCGGCCGGCCGTTGCGGGCGAGCACATAGAGCGCATAGGCGATGCCGGCGGCCTCCTCCTTGTTGATCTCGCTCGTGTTGACGACCTGGTTGCGCAGCCGGTCGAGCGCGAGGTTGAAGGCGATCGCCGGCACGGCGAATTGCCGCTCGCGCGCCCGCGTCAGGAAGTCCGCCACGAACGCGTCGAGCCACAGATCCTCGCCGCCGACGCTCCAGAGCCCGAAGGAGCCGTTCGCGCCCTGCCGGGCCAGCACCCGCTCGATCGCGCCATTGACGCGCTCGTCGGCGGTGGCGTCGAGCGCCAGGTTCTCCATGCTGGCGAGCCTGTTGACTGCCAGCAGCGGTAGCGCGCGGCTCACCGTCTGCTCGGTGCAGCCATAGGGGTAGCGGTCGAGCGCCTTGAGCAGGGCGGGAACGTCGAGCGCCGCCAGCGGCGAGACCGAAACCGAAACCTGCCCGGAATTGGGCACGAGATCCGCCATCAGATCGGCCGAGACGGTGATCGCGCCGCCATTGCCGGGGATCGGACGGACCACGCGCCGCGCGATCGTCGCGGCCGAGGGCTGGACGCGCACCGCCAGGTTCTGCACCGTGCCGACGCCGTTCGGCCCTGTGATCCTCACATCGAACTCGGCGCGGCCGAGCCCGGCCGCCGTTACCGGCAGCGTCATCTGGGTTTTTGCTCCGGCCGCGAGCTGGACGGTGCGCCGCGTCGCGTCGGCCGCGATCAGGACCGGGCCGCGCACGTCGAGATCGACCACGTAAGGGCCGGCAGGGCCCTCGACATTGTCGATCTGGAGATGGAAGCGCGACTGGTCGCCGATGGCGAGGAAGCGCGGCAGCGTCGCCTGCGCCACGACGGGATCGCGCACGATGACCTCGGTGCTGGCCTGCCCGGTGCGGCCGGCGCTCCACGCCACCGCCATGACGCGCACCGAGCCGTTGAAGGCCGGCATGTCGAAGTCGACCTTCGCCGTGCCGTCAGGCCCGACCTTCACCACGCCGGAATAGCGCGCGACCGGCTCCTGCGTCGGTTTCTCGCCGCCGAGCGCGGGGGCGGCGTCGCCGCCGGTGCGGATCGCGCCGCGCACGCCCTGCATGCCGTCGATCAGATAGCCGTAAAGGTCGCGCAGTTCATGGCCGAGCTGGCGCTGGCCGAAGAAGAACTTGCTCGGATCGGGTGATTCAAAACGGGTCAGGTTGAGGATGCCGACATCGACCGCCGCGACCGTGACGAAAGCCTCCTCGCCGGCGCGCGCGCCGGTGACTTTGACCGGCAGAGACAAGGTCGAGAGCGGGCGCACGAGGTTCGGCGCGCCGAGATCGAGGCTGAGCGTGCGGTTCTCCTTGCCGATCTGGAACCAGGACAGGCCGATGGCGCGGCCGGGCAGGCGCTTCGCGCTCTCGTCCATCGGGCGGTGCGCCAGCACCACGAGATAGGCGCTGGCGCCCCACTCCGCCTTGACCGGGATGGAAGCCGTAGCGCCGCCGGCCGGGACGTCGATGGTGCGCAATTCGCTCAGCCGGTCGCTGATCACGGCCAGCGTCGCCTTGCCGGCGAAACGGGGCGCGAGCCGGACCTGCAGGCTCTCGCCCTCGGCGTAGGCCGCCTTGTCGAGCGCGACGTCGAGCACGTCGGGCGTATCGGCGGTCTTGTCGGCCTCGTAGCCGACGGTGAAGGAGACGGAGGTCTCGGTCGCGTCCGCGCCGTCGGCCGAGACGTCGAGCCGGTAATTGCCCCATTCGACGGCCGAGGCGATGCGCGCGCCGGCGTCGGCCGTCACGGCGATCTCGCCGTCCGCGACGCGGCGCGTCTGCTTGACGCCCTCGAAGTTCCAGCGCCCGTCCTGGAAGAACCACTGGTAGTTCCGCGTGACCTTGGACAGCGTCCATTTCACCCCGGGCCGGGCGAGGCGGCGGCCGTCGCCATTGGCCATGATGACCTCGAAATTCGCGGTCTGGCCGTTGCCGAGCTCGCCGTCCCTGAACAGCTTCTTCACGCCAATGGCCGCGCCCTTGGGCACGATCGGCAGCGTCACCGAGCGGGCGATGGCGCGCCCGCCGGGCTCGCCGACGCGCAGGGTCAGTTCGACCTCGAGCGGACGGTTCGTCTCGGGCTGTTCGACCGGATTTGCCAGCGTTGCCTTGCCGGCGGCGTCGGTCGTAGCGCTTTCCTCAAAGTCGAACTGGCGCGGCTCGAAGGCTTCGTCGGTCAGCCCGACCTCGTAGCCGGCGAAGCCGGGGATGGCGCTGGCGGTTGCGGACTTGATCGTCATCGAGCCGGTGGCCTCCAGCTCCGAGCCCGGCGCGCCGTAAAGATAGCGCGCGGTCAGGTCGATCTCGGCCGGTTCGCCAGCCTGCAGCACGGGCTTCTTGGGGCTGAGCGTTAGCTCCAGCCGCTCGGGAACGTAATCCTCGACGAGGAAGGACACCTCTCCGATCGCCGGACCTTTCGGATCGGCAAAGGCCTGGACGCGCCAGGTGCCGGTCTGCGCGCCGGAGATCAGCGGGATGGCGTGGGCGCGGCCGCCTGCGCCCTGGTCCTCGACCTGGCGGCGGCGGTATTCGACGCCGTCGGGACGCTTGACGGCGATGGTCAGCGGCAGTCCGGTGACGGCCGCGCCGCGCGCATCGCGCAGCAGGCTCGTCAGATAGACCGTCTCGCCCGAGCGGTAGACGCCGCGCTCGGTGTAGAGATAGGCGTCGAGGCCGGCCGGCGCGACGCGGCCCTTGACGCCGCGGTCGGAGAGATCGAACGCCGTCTGCTTCAGATCGAGGAAGCCGTAATCCTCGCCCAGCAGGGCGGTGACGAGGCCCGGCGCATTGCCGCCCTGGCCCTTGCCGAGGCCGGCGTCGAACCGGGCATAGCCGTTGGCGTCGGAGCGGGCCGTGCCGAGGATCTCGTTGTTGCGGGCGACGAGCCTGATTTCCGTGTTGGCGACGGGGGCGGCGTCCGCCAGCGAGCGCACCAGCACATGCACGCCGTCGGGGCCGGTGAAGGCGGTCAGGCCGAGATCGGAGACGACGAACCACTGCGTGGCGCGCGTCGTGCCGTCGTCATAGTCGCCGCCGTCGCCGTCGGAGGGCGCCGGCGCGGCCCGGCCGCCGGCGGGCCTGGCGAACATCACATAGACGCCGGGCTTCAGCGCGCCGACGGCCTCGATTACCGGAAAGGCGGTGACGACGTCCTTGTTGAGCTCGGATTTGACCTCCATCGAGCCGGTCCAGACGGTCTGGCCCTTGTCGGAGGCGATCTGCTTCGACTGGTAGGAGCCGAGCTGGCCCAGGAAGTCCTCGGAATGGACCGAGTTGATCAGGTTGCGGTCGCCGATCCGCATCACCTCGAGATCGAGTTTTTCGCTGTTGACCGAGACGACTGGAATACCCTGCTGGCCGGTGCGCGGCAGGACGTAATTCTTGCCGGTGAAGCGGACGGACGGCGTGCGGTCGCGGACATAGACCTCGTAATCGGCCGATTTCAGCAGCTTCTCGTCGGGGATCGCCGAGGGCACGCCCTGGCGGATGACGAAGGCGTAGCGCTCGCCATGGCGCAGGCCATCGACGCAGAGCTGGTTGTTCTCGGCGCTGACGGCGAAGTCGCCCGATCCTTGTGGAGATCTTGCGCCGGAGACGGCGACGTAAGGCGCGAAGTCGACGCGGCCGCGCGCCAGCGGCTCGGAGAACACGAAGCAGGCGCGGGGCGAGGCGGCGTCGGCGTCGACCTTGTTGGAGAGCAGGCGGAAGCCGCGGGTTTCGCGCAGGGCCTCGTAGGCCGTGCGCAGCGAGGCGTTGTCGACAAGGTCGAGGCTCAGGCGATAGGTCGTCAGCGCCGGACGCCAGATTTCGTTCTTTTCGAAGGTGCGGGCGAGCACGCCGAGCGAGGCGGCTTCATCGGCGCGATTGGTGGATCGGGTATAGGCGAGATAGGCGGCCGACACCGCGCGCTCGCGCAGTTCGTAGCGCTCGCGGTAGTCGCGCGGCTCGATCGCGTTGGCGGCGCCGGCCATCAGCCGCCAGGCGGCGGCGTTGCCGGGTTCGGCGACAACGGCGGCGTTGGCGCGCGGCAGGGCGGCGCGGGCGTCGCCCCGGCCAAGCGCCGCAAGCCCGTCGCGCAGGGCCGCCGCCGCAGGCTGTCCGGCCGAGACCTCGCGCTTCAGCCGCTCTTCGAGCTGCTGGCCCTGGCTTGCGAGGTCGGCGCGGACATAGGCTTTCTGGGCGAAAGCGGGAGCGGCCGCGACAGCCAGACCCAGGAGCAGCGCAAGGCGGGCGAGCAGCGTCGTCATCGGAGTTCTCCGTCAGGTCCGGCCGGCCCGTCTCGCATAGGCGAGCATCCCCTGCGTGACGGGCGCGCGATGCCGCCTTCAAGCTATCACCGGCGCTTGCCGACGCAATGCGAAAGCACAGCAAGGCATGCCGGGTCTCGCCCAACGTCATCTCTTGCGTCGTCGCGGTTGCGGAGCGTCGCGATCTGGCGCTGAATATGGCGGGTCGGGCACGGGCGGGAGGCGCGCGATGGCGCAGGCTGTCAGGTTTTTCTCGCTGCGGCGCGCGGCGCGCCTGCTGGCGCTGGCGGGGATGGCGGCGATCGCGCCTCCGCTTCATGCGCAGACGCCCGCCGCCCCGGCGCGCAGCCCGCAGTTGGCCGCGGCGCAGACGAGTTTCGAGAGCCTGAGCGAAGCCGAGCGCAAGGCGATCCAGACCGACCTGATCTGGACCGGGCATCTCAACAGCGCCGCCAGCGGCGGCTTCGGCCCGCTGACCTTCCGGGCGATCAACGCCTTCAAGGGCGCGAGCGGACCCGCCGACGGCCTGCTGGCGCCCACTGAACGGCGCGCCTTGGCGCAGCAGGGCGACGCCGCGCGGGCCGCCGCCGGGTTTCGGATCGTCGGCGATCCGCGCACCGGCGTCCGGCTCGGGGTGCCGGTGGCGGTGCTGCCACGCACCGAGGCTCTGCCGAGCGGCGGCAGCCGATGGCAGAGCGCCGACGGCAGGATCACGCTCGATGTGACGGCCACGCCGATGGCCGAGCCGCTTGAGGCCATCTTCGAACGCGCCACGGCGGCCAATCCGAACAATCCGGGCCGCAAGATCACCTACAAGCTGCTGCGGCCGGACTTCTTCGTCGTGACCGGCGAGACCCCGACCGGCAAGTTCTATCGCCGCCTGGCGGCCGGGCCCGACGGCCTGCGCGGCTTCTCGATCGGCTACGACAGGGCGCTTTCGCCGACGGTCGACAGGCTGGTGATCGCGATCGCATCCAGCTTCGAGCCGTTCCCGACCGGGTCAGCGCCCGCCGCGCCCGCAGTCACGCCGGGCGGCGCGATCGGCTCGCTGGGCGGGATGTCGCCTCCATCGCCGCAAGTCCCCGCCCGTCCGACCGAGCGCTACGGCGTCGGCCTCGCCCTGTCCGACCGCGCCGTGCTGACGGCGGGAAGCGCGCTCGACGGCTGCCGCGCGCTGCGCGTCGGCGGACGCATGGCGCGGCTGCGGTCGAAGGACGAGGCCAGCGGGCTTGCCGTGCTGGATCTCGACGGCGGCGCCGCAGCGCCCGCGCCGGGCCTGCGCGCCGAGCCGCTGGCCGACAGGGAAGGCGTCGTGCTGGTCGCCTTCGGGGATGATGGCGGCAAGCGGGTGGCGCTCGCTTTGCCTGGCGCCGGGGCGCGGATCGGCGCGGCGGCGGCCGTCTTCGCGCCGCTGCAGCCGGGGCAGGCTGGCAGCCCCGTGTTCGACCGTCAGGGGCGCTGGGTCGGGATCGTCACGGCCAACCCGTCCGACAAGGTGCTGGTCGCCGGCGTTGCGCCGCAGCGCGCCTATGCGATCGCGGACGGCACGGCCCTGCAGGCGTTCCTGGGCAAGGCCGGCGTCGGTCTCGGCCCTGCGGCGACGGGCGACGACCTCAGCACCGGCGCGATCGTCGAGAAGGCGGGCCGGGCGACGCTGCCGATCATCTGCGGATTGTGACGCCGCACGCAAAGAGCAGTTGTCTGCGCGCCGACAATCGGCTCAGATAGCGCGTCTATCCAAGAGCGCCCCGGTTCCACGCCGAGGAGCGCTCGCGACTAAATCGATTTAGGGAGGAAACATCGTGAGCGACATCATCAGCAGACGTAACGTTCTGAAGGGCGCGGCAGCCGCCGGCGCGGCCGGGCTGGTCGCCAGCCCCGCGCTTGCCCAGGCGAAATGGCCGAACCGGCCCGTCACCGTGGTATGCCCCTGGGGCGCGGGCGGCGGCACGGACGCCACCGCGCGCATCATCGCCGCCATTCTCGAGAAGAATCTCGGCCAGCCCTTCAATGTGGTGAACCGCACCGGTGGATCGGGCGTGGTCGGCCATTCGGCGATCGCGACCGGCGCGCCCGATGGCTACACCATCGGCATGGTCACGGTGGAAATCACCATGATGCACCATCAGGGCCTGACCGAACTCAACCCGACGAGCTATACCCCGCTCGCCCTGATGAACGAGGATCCCCCGGGGGTCCAGGTCAAGTCCGACTCGCCCTACAAGGACATCAAGGCGCTCGCGGACGCGATCAAGGCGGCTCCGGCCGGCAAGTTCAAGGCATCGGGAACCGGACAGGGCGGCATCTGGCATCTCGCCCTGATCGGGTGGCTGCAGGCGATGGGCCTTCAGCCGAACCATGTCGCCTGGGCGCCCTCGAACGGCGCTGCTCCTGCGATGCAGGATCTCGCCGCCGGCGGCATCGACATGGTGACCTGCTCCGTGCCGGAAGGCCGCGCCATGATCGACGCGGGCAAGGCGAAGTCGCTGGCGATCATGGCCTCCGAGCGCAACCCGCAGTTCAAGGACGTGCCGACGCTGAACGAATCGCTCGGCATCAACTACTCGGTCGGCGCGTGGCGCGGCATCGCCGGGCCGAAGGGCTTGCCGGCCGATGTGCAGGCGACGCTGATCTCCGAGCTCAAGAAGGCCTACGACTCGAAGGAGTTCCAGGACTTCATGAACGCGCGCGGCTTCGGCATGAAGTTCGCCGACCAGGCGGGCTTCGCGAAGTTCATGGCCGAGGGCGACAAGGCGATGGGCTCCGCCATGGCGGCCGCGGGTCTGGCCAAGAAGGCCTGACGCCGTCCGATGGCCAGGGGAGCGGCCGCCCGCGGCGGCCGCTCCATTTTTTCCGCCAACAGTTCCAGAAGGCCGTAACGCGCCGCCGCGTGCCCGGCCTTTTCGCAAGGTCTCCAGCCCATGCGTTTCAACGATGCCGTCGTCGGTGCGCTTTTCATCCTCCTCGCCGGAGCGATGATCACGCTGACATTCGCGTTTCCGCCATTCCCCGGCCAGAAATACGGCCCCAGCCTGTTCCCGCGCATCATCGCCAGCGGCATCATCCTATGCTCGGCGATGCTGATCCTGCGCGGCCTGAAGGAGCGGCGCGACGCGGGCAGTCCCTGGCTCGGTCTCGCGGCGTGGACGCGCCAGCCGCACCGGCTCGCCTCGTTCGCGCTGATGATGGCGGCGATGGTGTTCTACCTCCTCGCATCGGAGCCGCTCGGCTTCATCCTGACCGCCTTCCTGATCCAGCTTTGCCTGTTCCTCTGGTTCGGCGTCAGGCCGGTGACGGCGCTGATCGTCGCCGTCGTCATGACATGGCTGGTCCAGTACTTCTTCGGTTCGTTGATGCGCGTGCCTCTGCCGCGCGGCATCCTCGACGGCATCCTGTGAGGATCGGGTCATGACTGCGATCTCCACAGCCTTCGGGCTCGTCTTCGACCCCTATGTGCTGGCCGTCATCATGGGCTCGGCCGTGTTCGGCATGTTCGTCGGCGCGATGCCAGGCCTGACGGCGACCATGGCGACGGCCCTGCTGGTGCCTGTGACCTTCTTCATGGCCCCGGTGCCGGCGCTGGGCGCCATCGTCACCGCGACAGCCATGGCGATCTTCGCCGGCGACATCCCGGCCGCGATGCTGCGAATGCCGGGCACGCCGGCCTCGGCGGCCTATGCCGACGAGAGCTACGAGATGACGAAGAAGGGCCAGCTCGACCTCAATATGGGGGTGAATCTGGTCTTCTCGGTTCTCGGCGGCATCTTCGGCGTGCTGGTCCTGATCGTGCTCGCGCCGGCGCTGGCCGAGGTGGCGATCAATTTCTCGTCCTTCGAGTATTTTTGGCTCGCCTGTCTCGGCCTGACCTGCGCTGTCTTCATCGGCACCGGCGACCCGCTCAAGGGATTGATGTCGCTGTTCATCGGGCTCGCCATCGGCTGCGTCGGCATCGACCCGGCAGCCGGCCAGCCGCGCTTCACATTCGGCAATGTCGACCTTTTGTCGGGCATCAACTTCATTCCGACGCTGATCGGCATGTTCGCCGTCTCGGAGCTGCTGCGCGGCGCGGTCACCATGGAGAAGGGCGGCATGCGGGTGACGCAGGCCGTCGGCAGCCTGATGACGGGCATGGGCGACGTCTTCCGGAAGTACTGGAAGAATTTTTTCCGGGGCTCGATCATCGGAACCGTAATCGGGGCCCTGCCGGGAGCGGGCGCCGACATCGCCGCCTGGGTGTCCTACGCGGTCTCCAAGAAGCTCTCGAAGGAGCCCGAGAAATTCGGGACCGGCCATATCGAGGGCGTCGTGGATGCGACCTCGGCCAACAATTCGGCTGTCGGCGCGGCGTGGATTCCGGCGCTGGTCTTCGGCATCCCCGGCGATTCGATCACCGCGATCGTCATCGGCGTGCTCTACATGAAGGGCATGAATCCGGGGCCGAGCGTGTTCCTGCAGACGCCGGAACTGATCTACGCCGTCTTCATCATCTTCATTCTCGCCAATCTCATCATGTTCCCGCTCGGCTGGGCGGCGATCAAATCGGCCAAGCAGATACTGCGGGTGCCGCGCAACATCCTGCTGCCGATCATCCTGATCTTCTGCATGGTCGGCTCCTTCGCCATGACCAACTCGCTCTACGGCGTCGTGCTGATGGTCGTGATGGGCCTGTTCGGCTGGTTCCTCGAGGAGCAGGGCATTCCTGTCGCGCCGCTGATCCTCGGGCTCGTGCTCGGCGAGATGCTGGAGCAGAACTTCATGTCGTCGATGATCAAGGCCGACGGCTCCTTCCTCGGCTTCCTGAACCGGCCGATCGCCGGCACGCTCGGCATCGCGACGCTCCTGCTCTGGGCCTTGATGATCTGGAAGGCCCTGCCGATCGGCAGGGCGCGCGCCGCTCCTGCCTGAGTCCTTCCGCCTGAGCGCGTGTTCAGGCGATGGTCCCCGCGGCGCGCAGGGCCGCGCGCCGATCCGCATCCAGCCCCAGTTCGTCAAGCACCGCGTCGGTATCCTGCCCCAGCCGAGGCGGTCGGTGGCGCAGCGGCAGGCGGACGCCATCGAGGCGATAGGGCGGCGAGAGGACGGATGGCGTCGCGGCAGCGTCCGTCTCATCCGAGACCATGCCCGCCTGCGCCGCGCGCTCCGAGCGCAGCGCCTGGTTGAGGCCCAACACCTCGCCGGCGGGGATGCCGTGGGCTGCGAGCCGCTCCAGCAGCACGGCGCGCGGGCGGGCGCGCAACTCGGCCTCGAGCAACGGCAGCAGTTCCGGCCTCGCCTGCGTGCGCTGGAGATTGGTGGCGAAGCGCGGGTCGTCCGCGAGGTCGGGCCGCTCGATGACATGGCGGCAGAAGCGCTCGAACTGCGCGTTGTTGCCGACGGTGATCACGAGCGGGCCGTCGGCGGCATCGAACACGCCATAGGGCACGATGGACGGATGGGCGTTGCCGTAGCGCGGCGGGTCCTCTCCCAGCGCCAGCGCCTCCAGCCCGTAATAGGAGGTGACGGAGAGGCCGCAATCGAACAACGCCATCTCGATATGCCGGCCCCTGCCCGTGCGGGCGCGCTGGACGAGTGCGGCCAGGATGCCTTGCGCCGAGAACTGGCCGGTGAAGAGATCGACGATGGCGACGCCGAATTTCAGCGGCGGCTGGTCGTCATTGCCGTTCATGCCCATCAGCCCGGATTCGCCCTGGATGACGAGGTCGTAGCCGGGGCGGGCAGCTTCGGGGCCGTCCGAGCCGTAGCCGGCGATCGAGCAGTAGATCAGGCCGGGGTTGAGCGCGCTCAAGGCCTCAAAGCCGAGGCCGAGCCTGTCGGCCCCGCCGGTCTTGAAGTTCTGGATCAGCACGTCGGATTTCGCGGCGAGGTCGCGCACGATCGCCAGGCCTTCGGGCTTGCCCAAATCGACGCCGATGGCGCGCTTGTTGCGGTTGACGCTGTTGAAATAGCAGGTGTTGGCAGCTTTTTTATCTTCAGCCTGGCCCAGCCGAAAGCCCCAGTCGCGCGTGTCGTCGCCGCGGCCGGGATGCTCGACCTTAATGACCTCGGCCCCGAGATCGCCCAGCACCTGCCCGCACCAGGGGCCGGCGAGGATGCGCGAGAGATCGAGCACGCGGATGCCGGCGAGGGGAAGGTCGAGGTCGTTCACGAGCCCATCACCCCTTCGAGGCTGGCGGCGAGCGCGATCAGGCGCGGGCGGACCTCGTTCATCAGCCTATCGCGGTCGATGATGACGCTCGGTGCGCCGCAATTGATCGACATCGGCGGCAGGCCGCCGCCGGGCCGGAAGGCGACGGCGATGGCGCTCACGGTCGGCTGCCAGTCGCCGAAGGAGCGGGCGCAGCCATATTCGCGATAATCGGCGAGCGCGCGCTCGACGCCGTCGCGCAGGCGCGGCCAGCCGGCATCGTCGACCGAGCGGATGTCGTCGAGGATGGCGCGGCGCTCGGCCTCGTCGCAGACGGCGAGATAGGCCCGGCCCATGGCGCTGCGGGCCATGGAGAGCCGCGAGCCGACATCCATGTTGAGCGCGATCGCCGCCTCGCCCCGGCAGCACTCGATATAGCGCATGCTGAGCCGGTCGCGGACGCCCAGGCCCACCGAGGCGTTCGAGAAGGTCGCGATCTCGCGCATGCCCGGCCGCGCCAGCTGGCGCACGTCGAGGCCCGCCAGCGCGGTTGCGCCGAGCGCGATCAGCGCCGTGCCGAGGCGGTAGCCGCCGGATTCCGGGACATGATGGAGGTAGCCCAGCGTCGTCAGCGTATGGGTCAACCGCGAGACGGTGGAGCGGGCGAGCCCGCAGCGTTCGGCGATCTCGGAGTTTCCGAGCATGCGCTCGCCGCGCCGGAAGCAGGCCAGCACGTCGAGCCCGCGCGCCAGCGCCGTGACGAAATGGCGGTCGTCCTTCGCCTCGTCCGGCTCTTCGGGCGCATGGTTCTCGCGCACGAGCATGGGTTTCACGCGCTGCATGGTGGTGACCGGACGAAACACCGCGTCATCCCGGACGCAGCGAAGCGGAGCTCCGGGATCCATCGCAAGGCGCGACGGTACCCTATGATGGGTCCCGGAGCTGCGCGGCTGCGCCGCTTGTCCGGGATGACGGGAGTGGTTCGATCGATAGACATGCGAGGTCAGCGCTTCGTCAGGAAGGCGGCGAAGGCTGCCTGCGCCTCCGCCGAGCGCAGCCGCTCGCCGAAATGGCGCGCCTCGGTCTCGATGGTTTCGGCGATGGCCGCCGTCTGGCTGCGCTTCAGCAGCATCTTGGTCAGCGCGATCGACTGCGGCGGCATCGCGGCCAGCGCCCGCGCCTTGTCATGCGCCATGGCGAGGGCTGCGCCCTCGGCGGTCACGCCGTTGAGCAGGCCCGCCTCCAGCGCCGTCTCGGGGCCGAACGCCTCGGCCAGCATCAGCAGTTCGGCGGCGCGCTTGGGACCCGCGACGCGCGGCAGCAGGAAGGAGGAGGCGCCCTCGGGGCAGAGGCCCAGCGCGGCGAAGGGCATGCGGAAGCTCGCGCCCTTGCCGGCATAGGCAAGGTCGCAATGCAGCAGCACCGTCGTGCCGATGCCGACGGCGAAACCCTCGACGGCCGCGACGACCGGCTTCGTCGCGGTCGAGATCGCGTGCAGGAAGTCCATGGCGACGCGCGGCCCGGTTCCGGGATCCTGCGCGAAATCCTTGATGTCGTTGCCGCTGGTGAAGCTGCCGCCCGCGCCGGTCAGCACCATGGCGCGGATGTCGGCGTCGGCCTCGGCGGCCGCGATCGCCTCGATCAGCCCGAGATAGCAGGCGCGGTCGAGCGCGTTCTTGCGCTCCGGACGGTTCATGGTGATCTGGACCACGCCGGGCAGCACAGTCTCGGTCAGGATGCTGGCAGTCATCTCTCGTTCCCCTCAGGATGCGCCGAGCGCGGCTCTGGCCCGATCGTATTCGGCTTTCAGGCGCGCGACGACAACGGCGACGGATGGCGCGTCGTCGATCAGCCCGACGCCCTGCCCGGAGCCCCAGATGTCGCGCCAGGCTTTCGCCGTGCCCGAGCCGAAACTCATCTTGGTCTTGTCTGCGGCGGGCAACGCCTCGGGGTCGAGCCCCTGAGCCGCGATCGAGGGCTTGAGGTAGTTGCCCGGCACGCCGGTGAAATAGGGTGTGTAGGCTATGTCGGCGGCGCTCGCGCCGACGATCATGTCCTTGTAGCCCTCGGCGGCGTTGGCTTCCTGCGTCGCGATGAAGCGCGTGCCGATATAGGCGAGGTCGGCCCCCATCGCCTGCGCGGCGAGGATCGCGCTCCCGGTCGCGATCGCGCCCGAGAGGATGATCGGCCCGTCGAAGAAGCGGCGCACCTCGCCGACCAGCGCGAAGGGCGAGAGCGTGCCGGCATGGCCGCCGGCCCCGGCGCAGACCAGGATCAGCCCGTCGACGCCGGCCTCCAGCGCCTTCTGCGCGTGGCGGATGGTGGTGACGTCGTGGAAGACGAGCCCGCCATAGGAATGGGCCGCATCGACCACCTCGCCCGGCGCGCGCAGCGAGGTGATGATGATCGGCACCTCGTGCCTGACGCAGACCTCCATGTCGTGCATCAGCCGGTCGTTGCTGGCATGGACGATCTGGTTGACCGCGAAGGGCGCGATTTTTCGCGCCGGGTCGGCGATTTTCGCGGCTGCGAGTTCGGCCTTGATCCGAGTGATCCAGACATCGAGTTGGTCGGCGGGCCGTGCATTCAGCGCCGGAAACGAGCCGACGACGCCGTTGAGGCATTGCGCGATGACGAGTTCCGGACCCGAGACGATGAACATCGGCGAGCCGATCACCGGCAGGGCGAGCGCGTCGGCGAGGGAGGAGGGCAGGGCCATTGTCCAAGTCATCCCGTCAGAGTTTGACCGGCCCGCCCTCGCGAGCGAGATAAAGGTCGTGCAGGCGCGCGAGATCGACCTGCGCCGCTTTCTGGCTGAGCAGGACTTTTCCCGAGCGCATCAGATGGACGTTGTCGGCGACCGAGAGCGCGAGATGGGTGTTCTGCTCGATCAGCGCGATGGTGACGCCCTCGGCCTTGAGCCGGCGCACGATGCCGAGAACCTCCTTGATGATGACCGGCGCGAGCCCGAGCGATGGCTCGTCGATCAGCAGGATGCGCGGCTCGCCCATCATGCCCCGTCCCATCGCGACCATCTGGGCCTCGCCGCCCGAGAGTGAGCCCGCCGCCTGCGCGCGGCGCTCCTTCAGTCGAGGGAAGAGCTCGTAGACGCGCTCCAGATTGCGGCCGAGCGACTTGCGGCAGCGCCGCGGATAGGCCCCCAGCGACAGGTTTTCCTCGACGGTCATCTCCTTGAAGACGAGCCTTCCTTCGGGGACCATGACGAGCCCGGCCTCGATCAGGTCCCAGGTTTTCGCCTGCAGCGCACGGCCGTCGAGCCTGATCTCGCCCTGATGCGGCACGAGGCCCATCAGCGCGCGGAAAAGCGTGGTCTTGCCCGCGCCGTTGGGGCCGACGATCGCGGTCAGCTCGCCCTTCGGGAAGGCGAGCGAGACGTCCCAGAGAACGTTGATCGCGCCATAGCCGGCGCGGAGCGAGCGGACCTCAAGCATTCTGATGCTCCGAATTCCACCCCACAGCCCTCATCCTGAGGAGCGCCGCAGGCGCGTCTCGAAGGATGCTCCAGATGTTTCCGGAGCGAACTGGAACATCCTTCGAGACGCCGCTGACGCAGCTCCTCAGGATGAGGGTTGAAGGTGGGATCGCGAGATCAAGCATCGGCCGTTCCCGTATAGCTCTCGACCACGGCCGGGTTGCGGAAAACCTCGTCGGGCGCGCCGTCGGCGATCATCTGGCCGAAATTCAGCACCACGGCGCGCGAGCACAGCGTCGAGATTGTCTCGATGTCGTGCTCGACGATGACGATGGTCAGGCCGTAGCGCTGGTGCAGTTCGCGCAGCTTGGCGATGAAGCGGCGCTTGGCCTGGCTTTCGAGCCCGGCCAGCACCTCATCGAGCAGCAGCAGTTTCGGGTTCGTCGCCAGCGCCTTGGCGATCTCGAGCCGCTTCAGCTCCTGCAGGGCAAGCTCGGTCGCGGCGTCCCGCTCGGCGTGCTCGGTCAGTTCCATCACCTGCAGGATTTCGTCGATGCGGGCAGGGTCGGATTTGCCTGCGCCGAACACCTGCGCGACGGTCAGGTTTTCCCGCACCGTGAGATGGTGCATCGGCTGCGGGATCTGGAAGGTGCGGCCAAGCCCGAGCCGCGCGCGCGCATGCAGCGCCATGCCCCCGATCTCGCGCCCCTCGAACAGGATTTTGCCCGTGCGCGGGCGCACGAGGCCGGAGATGGTGTTGAACAACGTCGTCTTGCCCGCGCCGTTGGGGCCGACGAGGCCGAGGATTTCGCCCGCTCCCATGGAGAACGAGACGTCCTTCAGCGCGACGAGCCCGCCGAAGCGGACGGTGACGTCCTCAAGCCGCAGCATGGGCGGCTCCCGTCTTCTTGGTCTCTGTCTTCTTCTTGCCGAACAGCCCGAACAGGCCGTTGGGCGCGATCAGGATCATGCCGGCGAGCAGGACGCCGAGGATGATCTGGTGGCCGACGGGCAGGATCGCCTTGGCGACGAGCTGATCGAACAGGTAGATCGCGATCGCGCCGGCCACAGGCCCGAGGATGGTGCGGTAGCCGCCAAAGATCGCGGCGATGATCGGCAGCACGGACCAGCTTCCCGAGAAGGCGTAGTCCGGCTCGAGAAAGTTGATGATGTGGGCGTTCATCGCGCCGAACAGCCCGGTGATGAAGGCCGAGAGCAGCAGCATCCAGGCCTTGAGAAGAGTGGCGTTGACCCCGACGACGCGGGTCGCATCCTCGCTCTCGGCCATGGCGCGCAAGGCGGTGCCGACATGGCTTGTCTTCACCGCTCTGTAGACCAGCAGGCACAGGCCCACCATCACGACGAGCAACCAGTAGCTGCCGAGGCGGCTGGAGAAGTCGATGCCGGCGATGGTCGGCAGCACGGGGAAGCGCGCAAAGCCGGCCGAGCCGCCGGTCAGCCAGCTCAGTTCGGTCGCGAGGATCTTGAAGATGTGGGCGTAGGCCAGGATGGCGAGCGCGAAATAGGGGCCCGACAGCCTGAGCGCCGGCAGCATGGCGAGCGAGGACAGCGCCGCGACCGCGCCGCCCGCCAGCAGCGAAAGCGGCACAGGCAGTCCCGCCTTCGCCGACAGGAGCGCCGAGGCATAGGCGCCGACGCCGAAGAAGGCGGCGTGGCCGAAGGAGACCATGCCGCCGAGATTGCCGAGCAGCGCCCAGGCAAGTGCGACGCCAGCCACGATCAGGCCAGACACCATCAGGCCCATGATGTAGCCATTGCCGCCATAGACCAGCGGGACGACGCAGGCGGCGAGCGCGAGCAGGATGCCGGGAAGGTTCTTCACGATCATCGCCTCAGCCCCGCCGCGCCCGGGCGCCGAAAAGCCCGTTCGGCATGAAGAAGAGCACGAGCAGGAACAGCACCATGCCGACGAGCTCCTGCAGCGCCGAACTCGCCAGCGTCACCGTCATCGCCTCGGTGACGCCGAGCAGCAGCGCCGCGCAGAAGACGCCGGGGATCGAGCCGACGCCGGCCAGCACCGTCACGACGAAGGCTTTCACCGTCAGCGCTGGCCCGAGCGCCGGCTGGACCACGCTCATGGTGAAGAGCGCGACGCCCGCCACGCTCGCCAGCACGCCGGCGACCAGGAAGGCGGCGAGCTCGACCCGGCGCGGATCGATGCCCATCAGCATGGCGGCGTCGCGGCTGGAGGAGACGGCGCGCACCGCCCGGCCATACCAGCTCAGCTTCAGCCACCACCACAGCGCCGTCATTACGAGAAGGCTGACGACGAAGGCGGTGAGTTCGCCCTTCATCGCATAGACGGTATGGAAGGAGATCGCGTCCTGCAGGATCGGCGAATTGGTCGAGCGCACGTCGCTGGCGAAGACCAGCAGGATGCCGTTGGTCAGGATGATGCCGATGGCGAAGGTCAGGATCAGCGAGTTGAGTTCGCGGTGGAGCTTGATCCGGTCGATCAGCAGATAGACCGCGATCGAGACCACCGCCGTCACCGCGAAGGCGAACGGGATCGCGGCATACGGATTCCAGCCGGTGCGGCTTTCGATGAAATAGGCCATGTAGGCGGCCAGCAGCACCAGTTCGCCATGGGCGAGGTTGATGATCTTCATCGCGCCGAAGGTCAGCGCGATGCCGAGCGCCACGAGCGCATAGACCGAGCCGACGAGCAGGCCGGAGAAGATCGCTTGCTGGGAGAGTTCGAGCATGAGGCGGGGTTTCGGCCTGTCGTCGCGTTCGGTCTGGTCAATCCCTCAGACCTCATCCTGAGGAGCGCTCCAAAGGAGCGCGTCTCGAAGGATCGTCCAGAAGGCGCTGGCTGGAGCATCCTTCGAGACGGCCGCTGCGCGGCCTCCTCAGGATGAGGGCAGTGGCGGTTGCAGCCTCACCTCACCACGGCAGGCCGGGATAGGCGATCTTGCCCGTGGCCTGCTCGGCCGGCGAGACCAGCACGATCTTGCCCTCCCTGTGCTGGCCCATGGCCAGCGTAAAGTTCGGATTGTCGCCGGTCTCGTTGAAGGCGATCGGGCCGAGCACGGAGGAACGCCGCGTCTTGCGGACCTCCTCGGCGAGCCCGCCGGTCTTGAGCGTGCCGGCGTCGGCGGCGCGGCCGATGGCCTCGAGCATGACGGTCGTCTTCACGAAGGAGAGCGTGGCGGCGTAGTCGATGTCCTTGTTGAACATCGCCTTGAAGGCGGCCACGAAGGCCTGGCCCTCGGCGTCCTTCATGTCGACGGGATAGGGCAGCGGCGTGGTTCCGACGACGTTCTGCATCAGGTCGGGAAAATCCTGATACATTTTCGGGATCGCCAGCGACCAGGCCCCGGCGATCAGCTTCGCGCCGGGCTTGAGCACTTTCGCGGCGCGGATGATGCCGACATAGTCGTTCTCATAGGCCGACATGAAGATGATGTCGGACTTGTCCTGCAGCTTGATCTTGTTGACGATGGGCTTGAAGTCGGTGATCGCGGGGTCGAAGGCATGCAGCGTGACCTTGACGTTCTTCTTGGCGAGGCTCTCCTCCAGCCCCTTGGCGAGCAGCATCGGGGCCTCGCGCGTCGAGGCGACGATGGAGACGCTGCCGGCCTTGAGCTCCTCGACCATGCCCTCGAAGCCGCGCAAATAGCCGGCATTGTTGTTGATGCGGAAGAAGTTCCTGTTGCCGCGCTGGACCAGCTCCTCGCTGACCGCGCCGGCGGTGATGTAGACCTTGCCGAGCCGGTTGGCGGTGTCGGAGGCCGGGCCCACGATGTTGGAGCCGTAGCCGCCGAGGATCGCGACCGCGCCGTCCGAGGCCAGCTTCTCGACCGCGCCGACCGCCTTGGCCGGCTGGGTCTCGTCGTCGATCAGGGTGACCTTGATCTGATGCTTCGTCTGCGAGTCGTTGAACATTTTGACCGCGACCAGCATGCCCTCGCGGAAGGACTGGCCCGAGCGCGCCAGCGAGCCGGTCAGCGGCATATGCGAGCCGACCTGGATCTCCTCGGCGCTGGCCGCAGGGCTCCATGCGAAGGTCGCGGCAAAGCCTGCAATCAGAGTCAGGCCGAGAAAATTCCTGCGGTTCATGTCGTTCCTCCGGGCTGCTTCTTCATCGCCGCCCTTGGATCGGCGCGACGCGGCACTGTCGACAGGCATGGCATGGCGTTTCGCGAACGGTCAAGGCGACGGGCGTGAATTCCGCAGTGCAGCATGGATGCGGTGGCGGAGCGCGCTCGGCTCGCAAGTGTCTTGACAAACGGATGCCATGGCTCTTCCTAGCAGCCATTCATGCAGACATTCGTTCTGCAATGCAGAATACTTAGGTTTCGAGGACGACGCCCATGCAGACCGTCCAGACCGCGATCAGCGGCGCGATCGCGATCCTGACGATCGACAATCCTCCGGTCAACGCGCTCGGCGCAAAGCTGCGCGCCGACCTCAAGGCGGCGATCGAGGCATCGGCTGCCGATGCCGGAATCGACGCGATCGTGATCGCCGCGGCAGGCCGCGCCTTCATCGCCGGGGCCGATATCGGCGAATTCGGCAAGCCGCCGGTCGCGCCGATCCTGCCCGATGTTCTGGATGCGATCGAGGCTTCAGCCAAGCCAGTCGTGGCGGCGATCCAGGGCGCGGCGCTGGGCGGCGGACTGGAAGTCGCGCTCGCCTGCCATGCGCGCGTCGCCGCGCCAGCCGCAAAACTCGGCCTCCCCGAGATCAAGCTCGGCATCATTCCCGGCGCGGGCGGCACGCAGCGCCTGCCGAGGCTGATCGGCGCGGCAAAAGCCTTTCCGATGATGCTGTCGGGCGAGCCGGTGTCCGCCGACAGGGCACTCGCGCTGGGGCTGGCCGACGAGGTCAGCGACGATCTGCTCGCGGACGCCGTCGCGCTGGCGAAGCGGCTTGCCGCCAAGGGCGCGCCGCGCCGCACCGGCGAACAGGCCGACAGGCTGACGACAGAGGATCGCGCTGCCTTCGAGGCGCTGGCGTTGGACGCCACGAAGAAGTCAGGCGACATGCCCAATGCGATGGCGCTGGTCGAGGCGGTTCGCAACGTTTTCACGATGTCCTTCGCGGACGGGCTCGCGGCGGAGCGGGCGCTGTTCCTGAAACTCGTCGCCGACGAGCGCTCGAAGGCGCTGCGCCATGTCTTCTTCGCCGAGCGCGAGGCTGCGAAGATTCCCGGCATCGCCGCCGACACCAGGGAGCGGCCGATCGCGACGGCCGCCGTGATCGGGGCTGGCACCATGGGCGGCGGCATCGCGATGTGCTTCGCCAATGCCGGCATCCCGGTGACGCTGATCGAGCAGCAGCAGGCGCAGATCGACAACGGCGTCAACCGTGTCGCGGCGATCTACGAGATGTCGGTGACGCGCGGCTCGCTGACGCCGGAGAACCGCGACAGGAGGCTGGCGCTGATCACGCCGGCCGTGGGCCTGCACGCGGCGGCGCAGGCCGACATCGTCATCGAGGCGGCCTTCGAGGAGATGGGCGTCAAGCAGGAGATCTTTTCCGCATTGGATGAAATCGCGAAGCCGGGCGCGATCCTCGCCAGCAACACCTCCTATCTCGACATTCCGACGATCGCGGCGGCGACCAAGCGTCCTCGGGATGTGCTCGGCATGCATTTCTTCAGCCCGGCCAATGTGATGAAGCTCCTGGAGATCGTGCGGCCGGCCGGCGTCGCCGACGATGTCGTGGCGACCGCCGTCTCACTGGCGCGCAAGCTCGGCAAGGTGCCGGTCGTGGTCGGCAACGGCTTCGGCTTCGTTGGCAACCGGATGCTGGAGCAGCGCACGCGCGCCGCCGAGCGGCTGCTGATCGCCGGCGCGCTGCCCCACGAGGTCGATGCGGCGCTGACCGGCTTCGGCTTCAAGATGGGGCCGTTTTCGATGTCGGATCTCGCAGGCAACGATATCGGCTGGCGCACGCGCAAGTCGCGGGGCAAGACGGCGGCCGTCGCCGACGCGATCTGCGAGGCCGGCTGGTTCGGCCAGAAGACGGGACGCGGCTATTACATCTATCCCGAGGGCGCGCGGACAGGCGAGCGCGACCCCGAGGTCGAGGCCTTGATCGCTTGCATCTCGAAGGAGCAGGGCGTGACGCGGCGCAGCTTCACGCAGGCCGAGATCCTCGCCCGCCTGCTCGACCCGATGGTCAATGAGGGCGCCCGCATCCTGGAGGAGGGCATCGCGACCCGGCCTGGCGACATCGATATCATCTGGCTCAACGGCTACAACTGGCCGGCCTGGCGCGGCGGGCCGATGCACTGGGCCGACACGGTGGGCTTGGACGTGATCGTCAAGCGGCTGGAAGAGCAGGCGGCCGAGAGCGGCGACAAAGCTCTGGAGCCTGCCCCTCTGCTGAGGCGGCTCGCGGCCGAGGGCAAGACCTTCTCGGACCTGAAAGCGAAAGCCGCGTGAGCGGCGCGCGCCCGATCTGGCAGGAGCGCTTTCCGCACGCCTGCGACTGGGACGCACCCATCGGAACCGGCACGGTGTCGGAGCTATTGGCCGCGCCGGTGACGGACACTCCTCACGCAAGGGCTTTCGCGTTCCGCGACCGGGAATTGAGCTATGCCGAATTCGATGCGCTGGTCGCGCTGCTCGCCGGCGGGCTGATAGCGGACGGCGTGAAGCCCGGCGACCGCGTGGCGCTGCTGCTGCCGAACACGCTCTGGCACCCCGTCGCCTTCTTCGCGGTCGCCCGCTGTGGCGCGACCGTGGTGCATCTCTCGGCGCTCGATGCGCCGCGCGAGTTGGAGCACAAGCTCAAGGTCACCAGGCCTACACACCTCGTCACCACCAACCTGCCGGGGTTCCTGCCGAACGCGCTCAATCTGCTCGCCGGGGGGCTGGTGCCGCGCCTGCTGGTCGGCGAGGATGCGCGCTGGGGTGTGGGCGAGACCGAGCCGCTGCCGATTCCCGAGCATGGCGATGTCGCGAAGCTCGATGCGCTGATGCTGGCCGCGCCGCCCGAAGCATGGCCGGTCGTGATGCCCGACGACCTGATGCTGCTGCAGTTCACCGGCGGCACGACCGGCCTGCCGAAAGCGGCGATGCTGACGCATGGCAATCTCGTCGCGGCGGTGAACATCTACCGGCTGTGGAGCGATGGCGAGCGCCTGCAGCCCGGCGCGCAGAAGGCGATCTGCGTGCTGCCGCTGTTCCACATCTACGCGCTGACGACGGTGCTGCTGCGGCACATCCGCGACGGCAACACGATCCTGCTGCGCCAGCGCTTCGACGTCGACGGGGTCCTCGCCGACATTGAGAAGGAGCGCGCGACGGTGTTCCCCGGCGTGCCGACGATGTGGATCGCGGTGCTGAACCATCCCGGCGTCGGGAGCGTGGATTTCTCGTCGCTGCGGTCGAGCATATCGGGCGGCGCGCCGATGCCGTTCGAGGTGCAGAGCCGGCTCGAAGCGATCCTGGGCAAGCGCGTCCATGGCGGCTGGGGCATGACCGAGATCGCGCCCGCCGGCGCGCGCGTGCCGGGCGACGCGACGCTGCGGCCGGGCCTGATCGGCGTGCCGCTGCCCGGCATCACGATGAAGATCGTCTCGCTGGAGCCGGAGCGCGACGATTTTCCGCCCGGAGAGATCGGCGAGATCGCGATCAGGGGACCGAACGTCTTCAAGGGCTATCTCGAAGAGCCCGACGCGACGGCTGAGGCCTTCCACGAGGGCTGGTTCCTGACCGGCGATCTCGGGCGCATGGACGAGGATGGGCTGTTCGAGATCGTCGACCGGCGCAAGAACATGATCATCTCCAGCGGCTTCAACGTCTATCCGGTCGCGATCGAGAGCGCGATCTACGAGCATCCGAGCGTGCAGGAGGTCGTGGTGATCGGCATCGATGACGCCTATCGCGGCCAGGCGGCCAAGGCTTTCGTCAAGCTCAAGGCGGGACATGCGCCGTTCACGCTGGACGAATTGCTGGGTTTCCTGACAGACCGGCTCGGCCGGCACGAAATGCCGCGCGCGCTCGAATTCCGCGATTCGCTGCCGCGCAGTGCGGCGGGTAAGCTGCTGGCGAAGGTGCTGGTCGCCGAGGAGAAGGACAAAGCCGCGAAGGGAGCGGCCGCATGAGCCATTCTTGTCATTCCGGGGCAGGCCAAAGGCCTGAACCCGGAACCCACGACCGGGTGAGCGCCTTAGTGCCACCGCAGCATCGAGCCCCGTCGTGGGTTCCGGGTTCTTCGCTTTGCGAAGCCCCGGAATGACAGCCCGTTTCCGCCGTATGATTTGAAAACCCAGGACACACCATGACCGAAGCCGTCATCGTCTCCACCGCCCGCACGCCGATCGGAAAAGCCTTTCGCGGCGCGTTCAACCAGACCAAGGGCGCCGACATGGCCGCCCATGCGATCCGCCACGCAATGGCGCGCGCCGGCGTCGAGGGGGAGGCGATCGAGGAGGTGGTGATGGGCTGCGGCTATCCCGAAGCCGCGACCGGCGGCAATGTCGCGCGCCATGCCGCGCTCGTCGCCGGCATCCCGGTGCAGTCGGCCGGCGTCACGGTCAGCCGCTTCTGCGCCTCGGGGCTGGAGGCGATCGCGCATGCGGCGCGGCGCGTCGTGATGGACGGCGTGCCGGTCGCGGTCGGCGGCGGCGTGGAATCGATCTCGCTCGTGCAGCCGCAGGTCAAGCGCGAGCTGACCCAGAACGACTGGCTGCTCGCCAACAAGCCGCAGATCTACACCTCGATGATCGAAACCGCCGACATCGTGGCGAGCCGCTACGGCATCTCGCGCGAGGCGCAGGACGCGTTCTCGCTGGAGAGCCAGCGCCGCACCGCCTCGGCGCAGCAGCGCCAGCTTTTCGCGGATGAGATCGTTCCGATGTCGGCGACCATGGCGGTGACCGACAAGGCGAGCGGCGAGACGCGGATGGAAGAGGTCACACTCGACAAGGACGAGGGCAACCGGCCCGACACCACGCTGGAAGGCCTGCTCAAGCTGAAGCCGGTGCGCGGCGAGGACCAGTTCATCACTGCCGGCAATGCGAGCCAGCTCTCCGACGGGGCCTCGGCCAGCGTTGTCATGTCGGCCGGGGAAGCGGCGCGGCGCGGATTGACGCCGCTCGGCATCTTCCGCGGTTTTGCGTCCGCCGGCTGCGAGCCCGACGAGATGGGCATCGGCCCTGTGTTCGCGGTACCGCGCCTGCTGGAGCGCAACGGGCTGAAGATTTCCGACATCGATCTTTGGGAGCTTAACGAGGCCTTCGCGTCGCAATCGCTCTATTGCCGCGACACGCTGGGCATCGACCCCGACAAGGTCAACGTCAATGGTGGCGCGATCTCGGTCGGCCATCCCTTCGGCATGAGCGGGGCGCGGCTGGTGGGCCATGCGCTGCTGGAGGGCCGCCGCCGCAAGGCGCGCTACGCCGTGGTGACGATGTGCGTCGCCGGCGGCATGGGGTGTGCGGGACTGTTCGAGATCAATCACGGTTGACCGCCATTGTCATTCCGGGGCGCGGCGCAGCCGCGAACCCGGAACCCACGACCGGGCGGCATCGACCCGGTCGCCATCGCTCACCCGGTCGTGGGTTCCGGGTTCGCGGCTGCGCCGCGCCCCGGAATGACAAGGGGTGGCTCGCGCCGACTTGAAGAAAGGATCATCCATGGACCTGCGCTTCACGCCCGAGGAAACCGCCTTCCGCGACGAGGTGCGGACATTCTTCCGCACCGAAATCCCGGCCGAGATCAGGAAGAAGGTCTCCGAAGGGCGCGGGCTGTCGCGCGAGGACATGGTCACCTCGCAGCGGATCATGAACGCCAAAGGCTGGGCCGTGCCGCACTGGCCGCTGGAATGGGGCGGCCAGGACTGGACGGCGATCCAGCGCTACATCTTCACGGAGGAAATGCTGCTGGCCGCCGTGCCGCTGCCGCTGCAGTTCAACTGCTACATGGTCGGGCCGGTGATCGCCGCCTTCGGCAACCAGGCGCAGAAGGAAAAGCACCTCGCCCGCATCGCCAATCTCGACGAATGGTGGTGCCAGGGCTTTTCCGAGCCCGGCGCAGGGTCAGACCTCGCTTCGCTGAAGACGAAGGCGGTGCGCGAGGGCGAGCACTACATCGTCAACGGCCAAAAAACCTGGACGACGCTCGGCCAGCATGCCGACTGGATCTTCTGCCTCGTCCGCACCGATCCGGCGGCCAAGAAGCAGGCCGGTATCTCCTTCATCCTGATCGACATGAAGACGCCGGGCATCACGGTGAGGCCCATCATCACGCTCGAGGGACGGCACGAGGTCAACGAGGTCTTCTTCGACAATGTCAAGGTGTCGGTCGAAAACCTCGTCGGCGAGGAGAACAAGGGCTGGGACTACGCAAAATTCCTGCTGGCGAACGAGCGTACCGGCATCGCCCGCATAGGCCTCTCCAAGGAGCGGCTGGCCCGGATCAAGCGGCTGGCGAAGGAGATGCCGGCGGGCGATGGCACGATGTGGGAGGATGCCGCCTTCCGCGAACGGCTGGCCGAGGTCGAGATTGAATTGAAGGCGCTGGAAATCACGCAGATGCGGGTCGTGGCGGCGCAGGGTAAGCGCGATTCGGCAAAGCCCGATCCGGCGTCGTCGATCCTGAAGATCAAGGGCTCGCAACTGCAGCAGGCGACGACGGAGCTGTTGCTGGAGGTGGCCGGGCCTTTCGCGCTGGCGGCCCCGGTGCGCTCCGGCGATCTGACGAACGACTGGCCGTTCGATTACGACTGGGCCGATGCTGCGACGGCGAGCTATTTCAACAACCGCAAGGTCTCGATCTATGGCGGCTCGAACGAGATTCAGAAGAACATCATCGCGAAAGCGGTGCTGGGTTTGTAGCGGCGTGGATTGACGGACCTGTCCGTCATGGTCGGGCTTGTCCCGACCATCCACGTCTTCCCTTCATCCGCGTCGCAAGACGTGGATACTCGGCACAAGGCCGAGCATGACGCGGTAGCGATAGCGCAGCCAACTGGATGAACGCCGATGGATTTCGACCTCTCTCCCGAACAAACGCAGCTCAAGGACGGCGTCGACCGGCTGATCTCGTTCACTTACGGCTCGCTGGAGGCGCGCCAGACGCTGGCGAAGGAACCGCTCGGCTTCCCGGAAGCCGGCTGGGCGCGCTTCGCCGAGATGGGCCTGCTCGGCATCCCGTTCTCCGAGGAGGAGGGCGGGTTCGGCGGCGGGCCGGTCGAGACGCTGCTGGTGATGGAGGCGTTAGGGCGGGGGCTCGCGCTGGAGCCCTATCTCGCCACCGTGGTCCTCGCCGGCAGCGCCATCCGGCTCGCCGGCTCCGCGGCGCTGAAGGAGCGCGTCATTCCCGGCATCGTCGAGGGCACGTCGCGGCTCGCGCTCGCCTTCACCGAAAAGCAGTCGCGTTACGATCTGCACGACGTCGCGACCACCGCCAAGAAGACCGCCGATGGCTACGTGCTTGAGGGCGCGAAAAGCGTCGCGATCAATGGCGACAGCGCGCATCACCTCGTCGTCAGCGCGCGCACCTCCGGCGACCGGCGCGACCGTGGCGGCATCAGCCTGTTCCTCGTGCCGGCCGATGCGCAGGGCGTGAAGGTCCATGGCTATCCGACGCAGGATGGCGGACGGGCCGCCGAGATCGCGCTTTCGGGCGTGAGGGTCGAAGCCGAGGACATGATCGGCGAGGAAGGCAAGGGCCTGCCGATCCTCGAACGCGTCGCCGAATTCGCCATCGCGGCACTGGCCTCGGAGGCCGTCGGGATCATGGAGGCGCTGCACGCGCTCACCGTCGACTATCTCAAGACGCGCCAGCAGTTCGGCGCGCCGATCGCGCAGTTCCAGGTGCTGCAGCATCGCGCCGTCGACATGCTGATCGCGCTGGAGCAGGCGCGCTCGATGGCGGCCTATGCGGCCATGATGGTCGAGCATCCGGACGCCGCCGAGCGCAGCGTCGCGCTGTCGGCGGTCAAGGTGCAGGTCAACCGCTCCTGCCGGCTCGTCGGGCAGGAGGCGGTGCAGTTGCATGGCGGCATCGGCATGACGATGGAGTATCTCGGCGCGCATTACTTCAAGCGGCTGACCATGATCGAGAGCCTTTTTGGCGACGCCCCCCATCATCTGCGCCGGGTCGGCGCGGCGGGAGGGCTCGCGGCATGAATGGCGAGGAGAGACTGGCGGCCGGGGCGGCCTTTCTGCTGGCGCAATGGCGCGCCGGGACCAAATGCGAGACAATGCCGGAGGCGTTGCGGCCCGCCGACCGCCGCGAGGCCTATGCGATGCAGGCGCTGCTGGAGCGCTCCAGCGCCGCTCCGCTGTTCGGCTGGAAGATCGCGGCCACCAGCAAGGCCGGCCAGGCTCATATCGCGGTGGACGGGCCGCTGGCGGGCCGTATCCTGGCCGAGCGCGTTCTCGCGGACGGGGCGACGACCTCGCTCGCCGGCAATGCGATGCGCGTCGCCGAGGTCGAGTTCGCCTTCCGGATGGGCCGCGACCTGGGCCCGCGCGAGACGCTTTACGGGCGGGATGAGGTGCTGGACGCGGTCGCGTCGCTGCACCCTGCGATCGAGGTGCCCGATAGTCGGTTCGCCGATTTCGTGACGGCTGGCTATGTCCAGCTCGTCGCCGACAACGCCTGCGCCCATGAGTTCGTGCTGGGGGAGAGCACGGGGTCGGATTGGCGCGGGCTCGATCTCGCGGCCTATGCGCCGGTGGCCCGGAGGCCGGGCCGACCCGACCAGCCGGGGCTCGGCGCAAATGTTCTCGGCGATCCGCGCATCGCGCTGGTCTGGCTCGTCAACGAATTGTCGGGGCTCGGCGTCACGCTGAAGGCCGGCGAGGTGGTGACGACCGGAACCTGTCTCGTCCCGATCGCGGTTTCGCCCGGCGACGCGATCGAGGGGGATTTCGGCATGCTGGGGCGTGTGGCCGTCCGCTTCGCCTGAGGCTCAGTCCAGCCAGCTCGTGAAACCCTCGACCGGCTCGCGCTCCGGCACGAGCCGGTTGGCCGGCGCTTCCGGATCGGCCTTGCCGATGGCGACGCCACAGACGACGACCTCGCTGTCGGGAATGGCGAGCTCGCGCCGCACGACCGGGTGGAAGCGCGCAAAGATCGCCTGCGGGCAGGAATCGAGGCCATGCCCCTGCGCCGCGATCAGCAAGGTCTGCACGAACATGCCGAGATCGAGCCAGGAGCCGATCTCGAGATCGCGGTCGATCGTCACCATCAGCGCGACCGGCGCGCCGAAGAAGCGCAGATTCGCCGCGCTCTGCCGCTTCATGCCGGCGACGTCGCCCTTGGTGACGCCGAGCAGGCCGTAGAGGTCCCAGCCGACCTTTCGCCGGCGCGACTGGTAGGGCTCGCGGAAGACCTCCGGATAGTAGCGGTACTCCTCCGCTGGTGGCAGGTCGGGCGAATCCAGCGCGGCGATCAGCGCCGGTTCCAGTTTTGCGCGGGTCTGCGGGCCAAGCACCCGGACCCTCCAGGGCTGCATGTTGGTGCCGCTCGGCGATTGTGCGGCGAGCGCCAGCAGATGCCGGACCAGCGCCGGATCGACCGCGTCGGGCAGAAAGGCACGCACGGCGCGGCGGCGGGTGATCGCGGCGTCTACGGGGTTGGCGGCGGGGGCGTCGCTCATGACATCTTGCCCTCGCGGGCCGCCAGAAAGGCCGCGTGCTCGCTGACGAGGTCGCCTGCCAGCGCCTTGGCGATGAGGGTGCGCGTTTCGGGAATCCCGTAGATCGCAACGAATGAACCGAAGCGTGGGCCCTGGTCCTCGCCGAAGAGCACCTGATAGATCGCCTTCCACCACTCGCCCGAGACGCCCGGCCGCTCTGGCGTCGCGTTCTTGGCGGCGAGGTTCTGATAGCGCGGGATGATGCGGGCGACGTCGAGCGCCGCGTCCTGGATGGTCTCGGCGCTGGCATCGGCCGGTAGCGTCGCCAGCGCCGCATCGAGGGCGGCGAAAGCCGCCCGCTCCGTCGCGTCAGGAAGACGATAATGCTTTGCCGGCTTTACGAAGTCGCGGAAATAGGTGATCGCATAGCCGACGAGCGCGTCGAGCCGCGGATGGGTCGCGGGCGAGATCGTCGGGGAATAGCGCTGCAGGAAGCCCCACAGCACCGCCTTGTCTTCGGAATTAGCGACGGCGACGAGGTTCATCAGGAGCCCGAAGGTGATTTGCGTGCGGACCGCATTGTCGCCCTCGCCCGATTCCACCAACTCCGGCTGCGGCGGCTCTCCGCCATGGATGTGGAAGACCGGGTTGCCGAGCCGGTTCTTCCAGTCCTGCTTCTCATAGCCGTTGAGGAACTGGAGATATTCGTCGGCCGCGCGCGGAATGACGTCGAAATGCAGCTTCTTGGCCTCGCGCGGACGCGAATACATGAACAGCGACAGGCTCTCCTGACTGGCATAGGTCAGCCATTGGTCGATCGTCAGGCCGTTGCCCTTCGACTTGGAGATCTTCTGGCCGACCTCGTCGAGAAAGAGCTCGTAGACATAATGCTGCGGCGCCAGCGCGCCCAATATCTCGCAGATCCGGTCGTAGATCGGCGCGTTGGTCTGGTGGTCCTTGCCGAACATCTCGAAGTCTACGCCGAGCGCATACCAGCGCATGCCGAAATCGGGCTTCCATTGCAGCTTCACATGGCCGCCGGTGACCGGCAGCGTCGTCTCCGCGCCGTCCTCGTCGGCGAAGGTGATGGTGCCGGCCCTGGCGTCGACCGCCTTCATCGGCACATAGAGCACGCGGCCGGTGGTCGGCGAGATCGGCAGGAACGGCGAATAGGTCGCCTGCCGCTCGGCTCTCAGCGTCGGCAGCATCACCGCCATGATATGGTCGTAGCATTCGGCCGCGCGGATCAGCGCCGCGTCGAACCTGCCGGACTTGTAGTAGTCGGTGGCGCTGGCGAATTCGTAGTCGAAGCCGAAGGTGTCGAGGAAGCGGCGCAGCATCGCGTTGTTGTGGTCGCCGAAGCTCGCATAGTCGCCGCCGAAGGGGTTCGGCACCGCCGTCAGCGGCTTGTGCAGATGCGGCTCCAGCAAGGCCCGGTCCGGGACGCCGTCGGGAATTTTCCGCATGCCGTCCATATCGTCGGAAAAGCAGATCAGGCGCGTCGGCACCGCTCCTTGAGTCAGCACATGGAAGGCATGACGGACCATCGAGGTGCGCGCGACCTCGCCGAAGGTGCCGATATGAGGCAGGCCCGACGGGCCGTAGCCGGTCTCGAACAGAACCTCTTTCTTGCCCGATTTCTCGATCCGCGCGACCAGCTTGCGCGCCTCCTCGAACGGCCAGGCAGCCGAACGCTGGGCGGCGTCCACAAGGGCGGGGTCGAAGGCGGGCATGATCGGGGCAGTCCTCTCCAGGCTTTTGCAAGCGGGGCTTCAAAAGGGCGGTCACGGGCTTTGGCAGATCGCGGCGGGGGGCGTCAATGCGCGTGGCGGGCGCAACCCACCCGCCGGGAGCGCTTGCGGGAGGCGGCTGCGGGTATAGGCTGACGCCTGACCAGCCTCGAAGGAACACCGTCTTGGACCGCGATCTGCACGACACATTGACCAACTGGCGCCGGCATCTGCACGCCCATCCGGAGCTCGGCCGGCATGAGGCGCAGACGAGCGCCTTCGTGCGGGAGAAGCTGACCGAGCTCGGCGTGCCCTTCGTCGGCGGGGTCGGTGGTCATGGCGTGGTGGCGACGCTGACGCGGCCGGGCTCGAACCGCTCTGTCGGCCTGCGCGCCGACATGGACGCGCTGCCGATCGCCGAGGCCAACGACCTGCCCTACAAATCGCTTAACCCCAATGTGATGCATGCCTGCGGGCATGACGGACACACCGTTTCGCTGCTTGGCGCGGCGGCCCTGCTGGCGCGTGACGAAAGCTGGAGCGGCACGGTGCAACTCGTCTTCCAGCCGGCCGAGGAGGGGGCCGGCGGGGCGCAGGCGATGCTGGCCGACGGCGTGCTGGAGCGCTTCCCGATGGAGCGCATCTTTGCCCTGCACAACTGGCCGGGGCTGGAGGCTGGCACCATCGCCGTGCATCGCGGGCCCGTGATGTCGGAGCCCGGGCGCTTCAAGATCACGCTGGAGGGCACGGCCGGCCATGCCGCGCTGCCCGATCTGACGCGCGATCCGATCGTCGCCATGGGGCATCTCATCGTTGCGCTGCAGACGGTGGTGGCGCGAAACGTCGATCCGATGGATTCGGCCGTGGTCTCGATCGGGCAGGTCCATGGCGGGGCGGCCTCCAACCAGATTCCGACCAGCGTCTTCATCGAAGGCACCTTTCGCACTTTCGCGCCGGCCGTGCGCGACAGGGTGCTCGCCCGGATCAACGGCATCGCGCAGAACATCGCCGCGACCTTCGAGATGACGGCGCAGGTCGAGACGATGCATGGCTCGGCTACGGTCAATACGGCAGCGGAAGAGGATATCGCCGCAGCGGCCGGCGCCGCGGCGGGGCTTACCGTGCGGCGCGATCTCAGGGCGAGCACGACGGGCGAGGACTTCGCCCATTTCCTGGAGCGGCTGCCCGGCTGCTACATCTGGATCGGCAACGGCCCGGTCAGGGACGGCGGCGAACTGCACAACGACCGCTACGACTTCAACGACGCGATCCTGCCGGCAGGCGCGGGCTGGATGGCGGCGGTGGCGAAGCAGTCGCTGGCGGCCGCCGGCTGAGCCTCTAAAACGGGCTGACCGGGAAAAACCGCAGGAACAGCCGCCCATAGTCGCCGTCGTCGCGCAGCGCCTGCAGCGCGTAATCGAGACCGCGCTTGAGGGCGGGGTCGTCCTTGCGCAGCAGGAAGGCGACGCCCTCGCCGAAATAGCGGCTCTCGAGAAAGGGGCCGCCGCTGAAGGCGAGGTCGCGCCCGGCGGTTCCAGCGAGCTGCAGCGAAAGCGCCACGCCGTCGCCGAAGACGTATTCGGCGTCGCCGCTGCGGAGCGCTGCCAGCGCGGCCGCCGGGCTCGGGGCCTCGCGGCGCTGCACGAAGGGCAGGAACTGCTCCAGATAGGCCTTATGCGCCGTGCCGGAGACGACGGCGACGCGCTTGCCGCGCAGAGCGCCGGCATCGAGTTCGGCCGAGGCATTGCCGCGCGTGGTGACGAAGCGCGCCGTGCCGCGGAAATAGAGATGGCTCGCGGCAAAGCGCGTCCGCAGGGATGGCGTCAGGTTGATCGCGGCGGCGAGAACGTCGCCGCGCCCCTCGGTCAGCGAGTCCAGCAGAGTGTCGAAGCGGCGCGCCTGGATGGTGCAGTTCCAGGCCATTTTTTCGCAGACCGCGCGGGCAAGCTCGACCGAAAAGCCGGTCAGCGCGCCATCAGGGCCGGGGAAATGCAGCGGCGGGTATTCGTCGTCGGTCAGAAAGCGGACGACGCGCGGGGGGCCGGGCTCCGGCCGGTCGACGCGGATACGGGGGTCCCAGAAATCGGGGATGGCGACGCGGGCCTGGGCGAGCGCCTGCGTGGCGG
>JAESGM010000376.1_pt1 | contig 47234 bp, 43 predicted proteins | sample 9269721 | NCBI WGS metagenome assembly JAESGM01 (sample SAMN15720920, study PRJNA650825) | algae metagenome | isolation source: Komarekiella atlantica HA4396-MV6 and co-occurring heterotrophs from... | place: USA: Theobald House, Kauai, HI | collected 2009-07-29
GCCAGGCGGCGAAGGCGCATCGATAAACTTCCCCGGTCCGGCCGATCCACGCCGATAACTGCGTGACTCGGCCTGTTTCGACAAGATGCCGCCCTGCAACAGCGGCCGATATTCGCCCTCTGCAACCGGTGCCCTGTCGGCCGCAGAGCGCGTTTCGCTGTGAGCAGACCTAAGCCGCGTCGACGCCGTCAGCGGCGTCCTCGCCTTCGATCAGCCCGTAATCCTTGAGCTTGCGGTAGAGCGTCGAGCGGCCGATGCCGAGCTTGCGCGAGATCTCGGACATGTGGCCGCGATAATGGGCGAGCGCGAACTTGATGATCTCGCGCTCCAGCTCGTCGAGTGTGCGCATGTCGGAGCCGGCGACGAGGTCGAGCGCGTTGGGATCGCGAACCGGCACCTGGATGACGCGCGGCGGCGCCTCGCCGCGCGGCTCGCTGGCGATCGAGGCCGGCGCGGGCGGTATGCGCACGTCGAAGCCGTCCATCTGCGCGGCGATCTGGGGGAATTCGGCGACGGTGAGCTCGTCGCCGTCGGAGAGCACGACGGCGCGGAACATCGCGTTCTCGAGCTGGCGGACATTGCCGGGCCAGTCATAGTCGGCGAGCAGCGAGAGCGCTTCGGCGCTGATGCCGCGCAGCTTGCGGCCTTCTTCCGCGGCGAAGCGGGCGAGGAAGCCGCGGGCGAGATCGGCGACATCCTCGCGGCGCCGGCGCAGCGGCGGCAAGGTGATCGGGAAGACGTTGAGCCGGTAATACAGGTCCTCGCGGAACTCGCCGCGCTTCACCTGATCGAGCAGGCTCTTGTTGGTCGCCGAGATGATGCGGATGTCGACACGCACCGACTTCTTGCCGCCGACCGGATCGACCTCGCTCTCCTGGATGGCGCGCAGCAGCTTGACCTGCGCGTCGAGCGGCAATTCGCCGACCTCGTCGAGGAAGAGCGTGCCGCCATTGGCCTCGACGAACTTGCCGATATGGCGCTCTGTCGCGCCGGTGAACGCGCCCTTCTCGTGGCCGAACAGGATGGATTCGACCAGGTTGTGCGGGATCGCACCGCAATTGACTGTGACGAAGGGCTTGCCCCTGCGGTCGCTGGAGCCCTGGATGGCGCGGGCAAGCACTTCCTTGCCGACGCCGGATTCGCCCTCGATCAGGATCGGGATGTTGGAGCGAGCGGCCCGCTCGGCGAGCTGTATGACGCGGCCCATGTCCTGGCTCTTGCTGGCGAGATCGCGGAAGCCGAGCTGCCCGGAGGCGCGCCGCTTCATGTAGCGGATCTCGTGCTCGAGGGCCCCGAGCTTCAGCGCGTTCTTGAGCGAGACCTGCAGGCGCTCGGCGCCGGCCGGCTTGACCACGAAATCGCTGGCGCCAGCGCGCATCGCCGCAACGACGGTCTCGATCGAGCCGTTGGCGGTCTGCACGATGACGGGTACTTCGCTGCCACGCTCGCGCAGCGCTGCGAGTACGCCCATGCCGTCGAGGCCGGGCATGACGAGGTCGAGGATCAGGCAATCAATGCGCCGCGACTCGTCGACGAGAACCGCCAGCGCCTGCTCGCCGCCCTCAGCCAGCGCGACCTCGTAGCCGAAGCGCTTCAGCATCGCATCGAGCAGCCGGCGCTGGACGGGATCGTCGTCGACGACGAGAACGGTTGCGGACATGAAACCTCGGCAGGCCAGACTGTTAGCCGGAATCGGCTGTTCCGTTTCGGGTCACTGTCGGGGAGAACGGTTAAGCGCCGCTTAAGCCGGCCCAACCGGTAGGAAATTGGGCACCTGTGACAGCGTCGCCGTTGATCGCGAGCGGCAGGCCGCGCATATGAGAGGGCCGCAACCGACCCCGACAGGCCGAGGCAGACTGCTCATGACCCGCTTCTTCGACCGTCCCGCAATCGCACGCGCCGCCCATGCCGGAGGCGCGGCCGAGGCGCTCGGCACCCTGCCGGAATGGGACCTGACGCATCTTTATCCGGCAATGGATTCGCCGGCCTTCGCCGCCGATGTCGAGCGGGCGGCGACCGAGGCACGGCGCTTCGCCGAACTCTATCGCGGCAAGCTCGCAGCGCTCGCCGCGCGTGAGGATGCCAGCGCGGCGCTGGCCGAGGCGGTCAAGGCCTATGAGGGGCTGGAGGACCTGGTCGGCAAGATCATGTCCTATGCCGGCCTCATCTATTCCGGCGACACGACCGACCCGCAGCGCGCCAAGTTCTATGGCGACACGCAGGACAAGGTCACCGCGATCTCGACCGAGCTGCTGTTCTTCGGGCTCGAGCTCAACCGGATCGACGAGGCGCTGCTGGCCAAGGCGGCGGCGCAGGCCCCGCTCAGCCACTACAAGCCTTGGCTCGAAGACCTCGCCAAGGACAAGCCGCACCAGCTCGAGGACCGGATCGAGGAGCTCTTCCATGAGAAGTCGGTCACCGGCCACGGCGCCTGGAACCGGCTCTTCGACGAGACGATCGCCTCGCTGCGCTTCAATGTCGGCGGCAACGATCTCACTCTCGAACTGACGCTGAACCGCTTGCAGGATGCCGACGGCGCCGTGCGCAAGGAGGCGGCGGAGGTGCTCGGCACTGTCTTCCGCCAGCATCTGCGCACCTTCGGCCTGATCACCAACACGCTGGCCAAGGACAAGGAGATCTCCGACCGCTGGCGCAAGTTCGCTGACGTCGCCGATTCCCGCCATCTGGCGAACCGGGTCGAGCGCGAGGTCGTCGATGCCTTGGTCGCGGCAGTGCGCGAGGCCTATCCGCGGCTGTCGCACCGCTATTACAAGCTGAAGGCGCGCTGGTTCGGCCAGGAGGCGCTCGACTACTGGGATCGCAACGCGCCGCTGCCCAAGGTCGAGCAGCGGACGATTCCCTGGACCGAGGCGCGTGACACGGTGCTCTCGGCCTATGGCGACTTCTCAGCCGACATGGCGGGGATCGCGCAGCGCTTCTTCGACGAAAGCTGGATCGATGCACCGGCCCGTCCGGGCAAGGCGCCGGGCGCCTTCGCGCATCCGACTGTGCCGTCGGCGCATCCCTATGTCCTGCTCAACTACCAGGGCAAGCCGCGCGACGTGATGACGCTGGCGCACGAACTCGGCCATGGCGTGCATCAGGTCCTGGCCGGACCAAACGGGGCGCTGATGGCGCCGACGCCGCTGACGCTGGCCGAGACGGCGAGCGTGTTCGGGGAGATGCTGACCTTCCGCAAGCTGCTCGACGAGACGCGCGACCAGAAACAGCGCAAGGCGATGCTGGCGGCCAAGGTCGAGGACATGATCAACACGGTCGTGCGCCAGATCGCCTTCTATTCCTTCGAGCGCAAGGTCCATGAAGCCCGCCGGCAGGGCGAGCTGACGGCTGAGAACCTCTGCGATCTCTGGCTCAGCGTGCAGTCGGAGAGCCTGGGGCCGGCGATCCGGCTCGGGCCGGGCTACGAAACCTTCTGGGCCTATATCCCGCACTTCATCCACTCGCCGTTCTATGTCTACGCCTATGCCTTCGGCGACTGCCTGGTGAATTCGCTCTACGGCGTCTACCAGAACTCGGCCTCGGGCTTTCAGGAACGCTATTTCGCGCTGCTCTCGGCCGGCGGCACCAAGCATCATTCCGAGCTGCTGAAGCCCTTCGGCCTCGATGCGCGCGATCCGGCCTTCTGGCAGATCGGGCTCAAGATGATCGAGGGGCTGATCATCGAGCTCGAAGGAATGGAATGAAGCGAGGCGCGCGGTGAGCTCAGTCGTCTTCGACCGCGCGCTCTATCGCCGCCGCCTCTCGGCGGCACTCGCGGCCGGCTACCCCGATTTCCTGCTGGCGCGCTGCGCCGGCGATCTCGATGAGCGGCTCTCGGCGGTGCTGCGCCGCTTCGAGCGGGCGGCCGATCTTGGTACGCCGCTGCCATTGGCCGGGCCCGTGCTGCAGGCGCGGGCAGGGGATCTGCTGCGCATGGCCGAGGTTGTCGAGCGCGGCACCGCTGTTGTCGGCGATCTCGAAGCTCTGCCCTTCGCGGCGGAATCGCTCGATCTGGCAGTTTCGCTGCTGGCGCTGCACGCGGTCAACGACCTGCCCGGCGCCCTCATCCAGATCAAGCGGGCGCTCAGGCCCGACGGGCTCTTCATCGCCTGCCTGCTCGGCGGCCAGAGTCTGACCGAGTTGCGTCAGTCGCTGCTGGCGGCCGAGGTCGAGTTGACCGGTGGAGCGAGCCCGCGTGTCGCGCCCTTCGCCGATCTGCGCGATCTCGGCGGACTGCTGCAGCGGGCGGGTTTCGCGCTCCCTGTGATCGATAGCGAGAGCGTTACCGTGCGCTATGGCGACATATTCGGCCTGCTGCGCGACCTGCGCGCCATGGGTTGGGCCAATGCGCTCGCCGAGCGCAGCCGCAAGCCGCTGCGTCGCGGCGTATTGCTGCGGGCGGCCGAACTCTATGCCGAGCGCTTTGCCGATCCCGACGGGCGTCTGCGTGCGACCTTCGAGATCGTCTGGCTCTCCGGCTGGGCGCCGCATGAGAGCCAGCAGAAACCGCTGCGGCCCGGCTCGGCCAAGGCCCGGCTGGCGGATGCGCTCGGCGTTCCCGAGATCGGCGCGGGCGACAAGGCGGGCGGAGAGAAGCCATGAGCGAGAAGCCGGTCAGGCTCGGACGGGCTGACTTCCGCCTGTTCCGTGCGATCCCGACGCGCTGGGCCGATAATGACGTCTTCGGCCACGTCAACAACGTCATCTATTACAACTGGTTTGACACGGTGGTGAACGCCTGGCTGATCGAGCGGGGCTTCCTCGACGTGAAGGAGAGCAAGATCGTCGGCCTCGTCGTCGGCACGCGCTGCGACTATTTCGAGAGCGTCGCCTTCCCGGAGATCGTCGAGGGCGCGCTGGCGGTCGAGAAGCTGGGGCGGTCCTCGGTGACCTACCGGATCGGGATTTTCCGGGAAGGCGCGGAGCTGACGGCGGCGCAGGGCCTGTTCACCCATGTCTATGTCGAGCGCGGTCCGCAGACGCCGGTGCCGATCCCAGCGAAGCTGCGGGCGGCCATGGCGGAGATCGGGGTCGGGTAGGCGCTTCCTGCGATTGTGTCAGCGGCCGTTTTCAGGCTATTGCCCCCGCTTGAGATCGAGCCTCTGGCTCGCCCCCTCCGTCAGGAACAGGCCGCGTGATTCCCAACGACATCAAGATCACCCCGCAGCTGGTCGCCGAGCACGGCCTCAAGCCGGACGAGTACCAGCGCTTCCTGCACCTGATCGGGCGCGAGCCTTCGATCACCGAGCTCGGCATCGTCTCGGCGATGTGGAACGAGCATTGCTCCTACAAGTCGTCGAAGATCCATCTGAAGACGCTGCCGACCAAGGCGCCCTGGGTGATCCAGGGCCCGGGCGAGAATGCCGGTGTGATCGATATCGGCGACGGGCTCGCTGTGGTCTTCAAGATGGAGAGCCACAACCACCCGTCCTTTATCGAGCCCTATCAGGGTGCGACCACCGGCGTTGGCGGCATCCTGCGTGACGTCTTCACCATGGGTGCGCGCCCGATCGCGGTGCTGGATGCGTTGCGCTTCGGCGACCCGTCGCATCCGAAGACCCGCCATCTGGTCTCCGGCGTCGTCGCCGGCATAGGCGGCTATGGCAATTCCTTCGGCGTGCCGAATGTCGGCGGCGCCACCGGCTTCCACCGCCGCTATGACGGCAACAATCTGGTCAACGCCATGGCGGTCGGCCTCGCGCGCTCCGACGAGATCTTCTACGCCAAGGCCTCGGGCGTCGGTAAGGCGATCGTCTATCTCGGCTCCAAGACCGGTCGCGACGGCATCCACGGCGCGACCATGGCCTCGGCCGCCTTCGACGAGGGCGCCGAGGAGAAGCGTCCGACCGTGCAGGTCGGCGACCCCTTCGCCGAGAAGCTGCTGCTCGAAGCCTGCCTCGAGATCATGGCCGCCGGCCATGTCGACGCGATCCAGGACATGGGTGCGGCCGGCCTGACCTGCTCGGCGGTCGAGATGGGCGCCAAGGGCGATCTCGGCGTCGAACTCGACCTCAACGCGGTGCCGTGCCGCGAGGAGGGCATGAGCGCCTATGAGATGATGCTCTCGGAAAGCCAGGAGCGCATGCTCATGGTGATCAAGCCGGGCCATGAGGAGCCGGCCGAGGCGATCTTCCGCAAATGGGGCCTCGACTTCGCTGTCGTCGGCAAGACCACCGACACGCTGCGCTTCGTCGTCAAGCATGACGGCGAGACCATGGCCGACCTGCCGATCAAGGAGCTCGGCGACGAGGCTCCCGAATACGACCGGCCCTGGGTCGAGACGCCGAAGCGGCCGGTGGTCGAGGCCGCCAGCGTGACGCCGCCGATGTCGAACGCCGAGGCGCTGCTCGCGCTGGTCGGCTCGCCCGATCTGTCGTCGAAGCGCTGGATCTACGAGCAATACGACACGCTGATCCTTGGCAATTCGGCGGTGACGCCTGGTGGCGATGCCGGCATCGTCCGCATCGAGGACGGGCCGAAGGGGCTCGCCATGACCGCCGACGTGACGCCGCGCTATTGCGAGGCCGACCCCTTCGAGGGCGGCAAGCAGGCGGTCGCCGAAGCCTGGCGCAACCTGACGGCTGTCGGGGCACTGCCGCTCGCCATCACCGACAACCTCAATTTCGGCAATCCGGAGCGGCCCGAGGTGATGGGCCAGCTCGTCGGCTGCATCCGCGGCATCGGCGAGGCCTGCAGGGCGCTCGACTTCCCGGTCGTCTCCGGCAATGTCTCGCTCTACAACGAGACCAACGGCGTCTCGATCCTGCCGACCCCGACCATCGGCGGCGTCGGCGTGCTCGCCGATGTGACCAAGCACGCGACCATCGGCTTCAAGGCTGAAGGCGAGGCGATCGTCCTGATCGGTGAGACCAAGGGCTGGCTCGGCCAGAGCGCCTATCTCGCGACGGTCTGTGGCCGCGAGGAGGGCGCGCCGCCGCCGGTTGATCTCGCCGTCGAGCGCCGCAATGGCGAGTTCGTGCGCTCGCTGATCACCGCCGGCCGCCTGACCGCCTGCCACGACCTCTCGGATGGCGGCCTTGCCGTCGCGCTCGCCGAGATGACGATGGCCAAGGGCATCGGCGCCAAGATCGATGCTCTGCCGGCCGGTCCCGCCCATGCAGTGCTGTTCGGCGAGGATCAGGGCCGCTACCTGCTGTCGCTGCCGGCTGGCGCCGCTGAGGCGGTCGTCGCCGAGGCGAAGGCCGTCGGCGTGCCGGCTGAGATCATCGGCAAGACCGGCGGCAGCGAGCTTGCCCTGCCGGGTGAAGCCGCCCTCTCGATCGCCGCCCTGCGCAAGACCCATGAGAGCTGGCTGCCGGACTACATGGCCGGCAAGGCTGCTTGAGGAGAACCGCTATGGCGATGGAAGCAAGCGAGATCGAGCGCATGATCAAGGCGGCGTTTCCCGACGCCGTCGTCGAGATCAAGGACCTCGCCGGCGACGGCGACCACTATGCGGCGACGGTGACCTCGGCCGCCTTCAAGGGCAAGTCGCGCGTGCAGCAGCACCAGATGGTCTATGCCGCGCTGCAAGGAAACATGGGCGGCGTGCTGCATGCCCTTGCGCTGACGACGACGGTTCCCCAGAATTAGAACGAGTTGATCCGGCGGGCCTTGAACCCGCATTTGGAGATGAAGCTATGAGCGATGTGAACGCCCGTATCGATGCCGAAGTGAAGGCCAATGACGTGGTGCTCTTCATGAAGGGCACGCCGCAATTTCCGATGTGCGGCTTCTCCGGCCAGGTCGTGCAGATTCTTTCTTACGTCGGCGTGCCGTTCAAGGGCGTCAATGTGCTCGAAGACCAGGAGATCCGCGAGGGCATCAAGGCCTATTCGAACTGGCCGACCATCCCACAGCTTTACGTGAAGGGCGAGTTTGTCGGCGGCTGCGACATCACCCGCGAGATGTTCCAGGCCGGCGAATTGCAGGCGCTGTTCGAAGAGAAGGGCATCGCCGTCAAGCAGGCGAGCTGAAGGGCCCGGAGGCCTTTCGCTTCGACGGGTGCAGGACGCTGGCTTGTGCTATGAAGTGGCATGAGCGGTTACGTTACCCTGCGCGAGCGCCATGAGCGCAAGCTTGCGGAGTATCGGGCTTCAGTAGAGGCGCTGAAGCCGATGCTCGCTGCGTATGCGCGTGAGCATGGCGGCGCGTTCATCCTGTTCGGCTCCGCGGCGCGCGGAACGCCTAATGATCAGAGCGATGTCGACATTCTGGTCGACTTTCCGGAGGCGAACGTGATGGTCGCATGTGGGTTCGCCGAAGATTCATGCTGGGCGCTGGGCCTGAAGCCCGATGTGCGGCCTGTGATATGGACCTCCGACAAGGTGGTGGCGCGTGCCCGAGCCGAAGGCCTGATTTTGGCGTAAGGCGAATACAGCGATGATGGCCGAGCGCTGGGGAGACATCAAAGCCGACATCGCCGCGGCGAAGCGCCATTTTGCCGCCGCCGAGCGCATCGGCAGGCAAGAAGCGATCGATACTGCAACCGATACTGGCTATGACGCTGCGATGGCGCTCCAGCATGCCATGCTCGCCGGCTATACATCCTTCGAACTCGCTCTGCGCCGAATCCTGGCCCTCCTCGACGAGGAGGCGCCGGTCGGACCAGACTGGCACGCTGCGCTTATCCGCCGTGTGTCGACGCCGATTGCAAACGCTCGTCCTGCCATCATCAGCCTGAAACTCGCCGGCGATGCAGCCGAATTGATGCGCTTTCGGCATGTCGCCATGCACAGCTACGATAATTTCGATTTCGAGCGTGCGAGGACGGCGGTTGCCGCCGCCGGGCGCTTCCTCACGCGCATCGACGACGATCTCGCGACGTTCCGCGCGGCTATCGATCCGGACTGAGCGGCCTCACTTCACCAGCAGCCAATCCTCGACCACCAGCGCATCCAGCCCGCTCGTATAGAACATCAGGATCGCATCCTCGCTGGTGTGGAGGATCGGCTTGCCCATGATGTTGAACGAGGTGTTGAGGATCACCGGCACGCCGGTGAGCGCATGGAAGGCCGAGATCAGCGCGTGATAGCGCGGGTTGCGCTCGGCGGTGACGCTTTGCAGCCGTCCGGTAGCGTCCTCGTGGACGACGGCCGGCACCTGATCGCGCACGGCTTCCTTCCAGGTCAGGGTGCGCTCCATATAGGGCGCGTCCTGGTAGTTTTCGAACCAGTCGGGGCCGTGCTCGGCCAGGATCGAAGGCGCAAAAGGCCGGAAAGCCTCGCGATACTTGACCTTGGCGTTGAGGATGTCCTTGGCGTCGGCCGGGCGCGGATCGGCCAGGATCGAGCGGTTGCCGAGCGCGCGCGGCCCGAACTCGGCGCGCCCCTGCGCCCAGCCGATCAGTTTGCCTTCGGCCAGGAGCCTGGCCGTCGCTGTGATGATCTCGTCGGGCGAGAGCTTCTTCAGGCGCGGCTCCCAGGCCGCCATGCGCTCGAACGGCTCGGTCGACAGCGACGAGCCGAGATAGGGGCTCATCGGCCCTTTCGGCGCATGCCAGCCCGGATTCGCCTCGGCATGAGCGAGCCAGGCTGCGCCGATCGCGTTGCCGTCATCGGCCGGGGCGGAGGGGACGTGGACCTGCTTGAAGCCGTGGCGGCCGACGATCTTGCCGTTGAAGGAGGAGTTCAGCGCGCAGCCGCCGGCGAGCACGATGTTCTCCGATGGGCAGAGCGCAGCGGTCTCGGCGAGCAGCGCCTCCATCATCTCGGCAAAGACGTCCTGGCCGCAGCGCGAAAGGTCGGCCCAGCCCTTGTCGAGCGCATCGGCCGGGCGGCGGGCGAGGATCTCGTCGGCGACCTGCTGGACCGTCTTGGCATCAGCGAAGGTGAGCTTGGTGCCCTCGACGCGATAGAGCCTGCGCAGCAGCGCGAGCAAGTCGGGATCGCTTTTGCCATACGGCGCCAGCCCCATGATCTTCCATTCCTCGCCCTTGGCCTGGTCGAAGCCGGCGAGGTCGGTGACGAAGCCGAAATAGAACCCGATCGATTCGCGGCCGCGATGGCGCTTCAGCTCGGTGAGACGGCCGTCCTTCAGTGCGAAGATGGCGGAGGCGCCGGTCTCGCCCATCCCGTCGACGACGAGGCAGGCGGCGTCGCGGAAGGGTGACGACCAGCAGGCATAGGCGGCATGGCTGAGATGATGGCCATAGCGCTTGATTCCGGTGATCTTCGCTTCGCCGAAGGCGCGGTCGAGGCCGAGCAGGGTGCCGAGGCCGGCGCGCTGCTGCTGGTGATGCAGGTTGGCGATCAGGGCACGTTCGCTGCGCTCGGGCACGAGCGAGCGGTTGAAGGCGGGCGAGAGCTTCAGCAGCGAGTCGAGGCTGAATGAGCCGGCGCGGCTCATCTGGTCGAGGAAGCCGGTGAACTCCTCGCCCCAGCTGGTCGCCAGCCTGATCTCGGCGCCCTTCGGGATATAGCGCTTGAGCAGGCTTTCCATGCGCGCCGCCGTGTCCGGCTCGCAGTTCGGCGCGCGCTTGTATTGCAGATAACGCTCGGCCGCCTCGGCGAACAGGACCTCGCCGCCGGGATCGATGATCGCGATGGCCGGGTCGTGGAAAGTGGTGGCGAGGCCGATGGTGTAGCTCATGGCCGGCAGCGTATGGAGCAGCCGGCCGGCCATGGCAAATGTTGCAGGCCGGTGACGCCGGGCAGCCGGCGTCACGCGATCACTTGGCGAAGGCGATGCTGTCGGCGATCGCCTTGATCGCCGGCTCCAGCGAGGGATAGGTCGCTTCGTCGGCGCTGACGATCATGCGCACGAAGCGGCCATCGGCGCCCAGGCCCATGTACTGAGCGAAGCGCTTGCGGGCCGGGCCTTCCGTGATCGTGCCCGACAGCATCGCGCCATCCTTGCTGCCGGCGAAGGTGACGGTCTCGCGCTTGGCGATTTCGGCCTTCTCGAAGCCGCGCGTCGTCTGCAGCAGTTTTTCGCCGACAGCGGCAAGCTGCCCGGCGGGAACCTGGCCGCCGGTCTGGTAGCTGACGATCAGCATGGGCTGCGCGCCCTTGGGATCGACGTTCAGCGGGCCGGAGGTCATCAGCACGCCGAGGCCGCCGAAGGTGTCGACGACGCGGAAGGGCTCGGTGGCGCGGACGCGGAAGGGCAGGGCGGCGAGCTTCTGGTCGAGCGTCGGCTCGGCGCCGAGCGAGACGCTCTTCAGCATGGTGACAACATCGTCACCGTCGAGGTCGGAATCCTCAGGCGCCTGCACCGTGATCATCACGGTCTTGGCGCCCTTGAGCAGCACGATCCATTTGTCGAAGGTGGTGCCGGCGACATTCTGCTGGCCAGTGAGGATGCGGCCCTTGCCGCCAGCTGTCTCGATGTCCTCGGCCTCGTCGATCACGATGTTCTGCTTGGCGAAATTGGCCTTGGCGGTGTCGGCGTTGCCGAACAGGGCCGACAATTGCGTATGAGCCTCGGGCGGCATCTCGACGATGAGGACGGAGGCCTTCGCCTCGACATTCTCAAGGCCGGCGAACTTGCTGGACGGCACGAAGCCCTTCAGCGGCGCCAGTGTGACGGTGGTGCCGGAAATCGCGGTGCGCTCCTGCGCCGACGCACCGCTCGCCAGCCCGACGGCGAGCATGCAGCCCATCAGGAGATGAAGGGCGCTTCGGCCGGCATGCTGTGCCGCCCATCCGATGGTCGTGATCATAAGCTTGCTCCGCTCGCAAAACAGGTCGCCATCGCTGCGCTAAGGGAGGGCGCAGCGGTCGGCCATCCCTTTTGTGAAGCTTTGGACCCAGTTCGACGAGAGCGGCGCGCCCTGATCAGCGCCGGCCGATCGCGGCGCTGATCATCGCCTTGGCGTCGGCGCCGGCCCATTCGGCTGGGCCTTGCAGCAAGGCGAGCTCGCAGCCGGCTGGGTCGATCAGGAGGCTGATCGGCATGCCCTCGACCTTCTTCACCGCGCGGATGTCCTGGAAGACCTTGGCCTGCGGGTCGGCGTAGTAGGCGAGGCGGCTGATGTTCTTGTCGGCGAGCCATTTCTTCGGCTTGTCGGGATGGCGCGTGTCGATGTTGATCGCGACGACCTCGAAATCGGGGCTGCCGAGCGCGCCCTGGAGCGCATCGAGCGCCGGCATCTCGGTGAGGCAGGGCAGGCACCAGGTCGCCCAGAGATTGACCAGCACGGTCTTGCCGCGGAAGGCCGAAAGACTCGTCGGCTTGCCGTCCGGGCCGTTGAAGGCGAGATCGGGCAGCAGCGCCGGCTGCTTGGCGACCTCGACGGCTGCGACCTCGCCCTTCGCGAGGGGGCGCAGCGTCTCGGCCTTCGTCGCGGCAGCGCTGCAGACGGAATTGCCGGCCCCACCCCGGACAGAGTAGAAGGCGCCAGCGCCGCCAAATACCAGCAGCGCCAGAGCCCCGCAGGCCATCACTATTTTCGACCGAGACGTCATCGCGCGTCCTTGAAGAGCAGGAAAGACCGCCGTGAGCAACCGCATGTGGGGTGGGCGTTTCGCCACAGGTCCCGACGCCATCATGGAGGAGATCAACGCCTCCATCGATTTCGACCAGCGCCTGTGGCGCCAGGATATTCGCGGCTCGCTGGCGCATGCCGCCATGCTCGCTGAGACCGGCATCCTGACGAAGGACGACGTGGACGTCATCTCGGCCGGACTCAAGGGCATCGAGGCTGAGATCGAGGCTGGGCGCTTCACGTTCTCGCGCGCGCTCGAAGACATCCACATGAATATCGAGAGCAATCTCAAGGAGCGGATCGGCCTCGCCGCCGGGCGCCTGCACACCGCCCGCTCGCGCAACGACCAGGTCGCGACCGATATGCGCCTGTGGGTGCGCGATGCGCTCGACCAGCTCGACGAGCAGGTCGCCGACCTCCAGCTCGCGCTCGCCGAGAAGGCCGAGATCCATGCCGGCTCGGTGATGCCAGGCTTCACCCATCTGCAATCGGCCCAGCCGGTCACCTTCGGCCATCATCTGCTCGCCTATGTCGAGATGCTGGCGCGCGACCGCAGCCGGCTGAAGGATGCGCGCGAGCGCATGAACGAGTGCCCGCTCGGTGCCGCCGCGCTCGCTGGCACCTCCTTCCCGATCGACCGGCACATGACGGCCAAGGCGCTCGGCTTTGCCCGCCCGACCGCGAACTCGCTCGATTCGGTTTCGGATCGCGATTTCGTGCTGGAGACGCTGTCGGCCGCCTCGATCTGCGCCATGCACCTGTCGCGCCTGGCCGAGGAGATCGTGCTGTGGGCGACGCCGCAATTCGGCTTCGTCAAGCTCTCCGACAAGTTCTCGACCGGCTCCTCGATCATGCCGCAGAAGCGCAATCCCGATGCGGCTGAGCTGGTGCGCGGCAAGGCGGGGCGCGTCTTCGGCGCGCTGCAGGGCCTGCTGACGATGATGAAGGGCCTGCCGCTGACCTATTCGAAGGACATGCAGGAGGACAAGGAAGGCACCTTCGACGCGGTGCAGACCTTGTCGCTCTGCCTAGCCGCCAGCGCCGGCATGGTCCGCGACATGCAGCCCGACCTGAAGACGATGAAGAAGGCGGCTGGGCTCGGCTATGCCACTGCCACCGACCTCGCCGACTGGCTGGTGCGCGTGCTGAAGATGCCGTTCCGCGACGCCCACCACGTCACCGGCCGGCTCGTCGGCATCGCCTCGGCCAAGGGCGTCGGGCTGGAGAAGCTCTCGCTCGCCGAGATGCAGGAGGTCGAGCCGAAGATCAGCGACGAGATCTTCGGCGTGCTCGGCGTCGAACGCTCGGTGAAGAGCCGCACCAGCTATGGCGGCACCGCCCCGGCCAATGTGAAGCGGCAGGCGAAGCGCTGGCTCAAGCAATTGGCCAAGGGCGTGAAGCCGCAGCCATGATCCCGGCGCAAAGGCTCGCAAGCTTGCGCGCCATTCGCTACACTCGTCCCGAAGCTTCGCCTAAGGATCATCGTTCGTGCCGCAATCCCGCCTGAAACTCGGCCGCACCGTGCTGGTGGTCGGCCTGCTCGGTCTCGCGCTTGCGGCTTGCGGCCGCCGCGGTCCGCTCGAGCCGCCGCCGAACGCCAAGAACGCGATCGACCTGCCGGACCAGCAGACCGGCGCCGTCGAGAACACCTTCAACTCGACGGAAGCCTCGCCGCTCGGCAAGGCGCCAAAGCGCAACCGACCGATCGAGGTTCCTGAGAAGCCCTTCGTGCTCGACCCGTTGCTCTAGATCACGATCATTATGTATCGAGTCGGTCCAAAATCATAAAACGCGATCGATTCTAAAGGTTTAGAGCAGGTTTCCTGCGAAAAACCGGTTTCCACTTTTTCGCATCCTGCTCTGAGACTTCGATGCATCACTTCGCCTATCGCGACGGCGCGCTCTTCGCCGAGGATGTCGACCTACGCGAGATCGTGGATAAGGTCGGAACGCCGGTCTATGTCTATTCCTCGGCGACGATTGAACGGCATTACCGCCTCTATGAGGCGGCGATGGCATCGACCACGCCGGGCAAGCCGGCGCATGTCTTCTATGCCATGAAGGCCAACAGCAATCTCGGCGTGCTGAAGACTCTTGCCGCGCTCGGCGCCGGCGCCGACACGGTCTCCGAGGGCGAGATTCGGAAGGCGCTCGCCGCCGGCTTCCCGGCCAGCAAGATCGTCTTCTCCGGCGTCGGCAAAAGCGAAAGCGAGCTTGCCTTCGCCGTCGAGGCCGGCATCTTCCAGGTCAATATCGAGACCGAGGGCGAGCTCGATCTGCTCTCGAAGGTGGCCCAGCGGCTGGGCAAGCGCCAGGAGGCGGTGTTCCGGGTCAATCCCGACATCGGCGCCGGCGGCCACGCCAAGATCACCACCGGCTCTTCGGCCAACAAGTTCGGCGTCTCCTTCGAGGAGGTGCACCGGCTCTATGCCCGCGCCGCCAATATGGCGGGCGTGCGCATCATGGGGCTCGCTGTCCATATCGGCAGCCAGATCCGCGAGGTCGACGCCTTCGAGGCGGCCTATGTGAAGATGCGCGACCTCGTGCTGGCGCTTCGGGCCGAGGGACACCGCGTCGACCGGCTCGATCTCGGCGGCGGGCTCGGCATCCCCTACGAGGTTCCAAGGGATTTCGACCATGGTCCCGGGCTGATCGAGGCCTATGCCGCGATGGTCGCCAGGGTGACGCAGGGGCTCGATGCGGAGCTCGGCTTCGAGCCGGGCCGATTGATCGTCGGCAATGCCGGCGTCTTGCTTACCAAGGTGCTGCATCTCAATCCGCGCCCGACTAAGGAGTTCCTCGTCGTCGACGCGGCGATGAACGACCTGATGCGGCCCGCCATGTACGAGGCCTATCACGAGATCTGGCCGGTGGCGGAACCGGCGGAAAGCGCGAAGACGATCGCCTATGACGTGGTCGGGCCGATCTGCGAATCAGGCGACACCTTCACCACCGGGCGCGAACTGTCCGCGCTGAAGCCGGGCGACCTCATCGCCTTCATGACCGCCGGCGCCTATGGCGCCAGCATGTCCTCGACCTATAATCAGCGTCCGCTCGTCGCCGAAGTGCTGGTGAAGGGCGACAAATTCGCTGTGACACGGCCGCGCCAGACCTATGAGGAACTGATCGGCACGGATCGTGCTCCGCCCTGGCTGCCCTGACGGCGCTTCACGATTCCAAGAGCGCCTGTGGGCTCGGGCGCCTCAGCGCTGGTCACGCCACAATCCCGTGCTAGCCTCTCTGCTCGATCGATGAAGCTAGGAGAGGCGCCGCGGGGGGCGGCCCGGAGCATCGGATGAGCGAAACACCGCGCCGGACGGCGCTTGACCCGGTCTCGACGATCCGCAGGCGGCTGGAGCGCCTCGCCGCGGCCTCGCGGCTGTCTCTCGCCTGGGAGCGGCTCTGGCCGAAGCTGTGGGCGCCGCTCTGCATCGTCCTCGCCTTCCTAGCCGTGTCCTGGTTCGGCCTCTGGCTGCATCTGCCCTGGTGGGGCAGGGCTGCCGGTTCCGCCATCTTCGCTCTCCTCCTGCTCGCAAGCTTCTGGCCGGCGGTAACCGGCCGCTGGCCTAGCCGCCGCGAGGCCTTGGCCCGGCTCGACCATTCGATGGATGGCGCGCATCGTCCCGCGACGGCGCTCGAGGACACGCTTGCTGTCGGCGGCAAGGACCCGGTTTCGCAGGCGTTGTGGACGCTGCATCTGCAGCGCCAGAGCGCCAATGTCGCAGCGCTCAAGGTTGCGCCGCCGCAGCCGCACATGGCCGGACGCGACAAGCGCGCGCTGCGGGCGGCGCCATTGGTCGCGGCCGTCGCCGGCTTCTTCGTCGCCGGGCACGAAGCCCTGCCGCGTCTTGCCGCCGCCTTCGACTGGCGTGGCCCGGCAGTGGCTGCAGCCGCGGTCCGGATCGACGCCTGGATCGACCCGCCATCCTATACGCGGATGCCGCCGATCCTGATCGATTTTGCCAGGCTCGCCAGCCCGAATTTCAACGTGCCCGAGAAATCGACGGTGGTGGTCCGCATCGCCGGCAAGAGCGGCATGGATGTCGCGACGACCGGGCGGCTCGATGCCGTTCCGGTCGAAGGCAGGCCCGGCGAGGCCAAATCCGCTGACGCCAAGCCGGTTGCGGCCAAGACCGCGCCGATGAACACGGTCGCGGTGACCGAGAAGCGCTATCTTGTCGCCGGCGACGGCACCTTGCGCATCACCGGCTCCGGCGCCCCGGCACAGACGCTGAGCCTGCATGCGATCATCGACCAGAAGCCGGAGATCGCCTTCGTCGAGCCGCCCAAGGCGGTCAGCGGCGTGCAGGGCGGGCTCGGCATCAGCTACCGCGCCAAGGACGACTACGGCATCGCTTCGGCTGAGGTGCTCGTCTCGCGCGTTGGTCCGGTCACGGGCGGCCGCTCGCTGGTCGAGGCGCCCAAGCAGGTGCTGCCGGTGCCGTCCTCCGGCTCCGGCGAAGACGAGATGAAGAGCACGGTCGACTTCTCGGCCCATCCCTGGGCCGGCGCCAAGGTCAATATGAGCCTTTTGGCGCGTGACGAGACCGGGCAGGAAGGGCGCAGCGAGACGCTCGAGGTCACGCTGCCGCAGCGGACCTTCACCAAGCCGCTGGCCAAGGCGCTGGTCGAGCAGCGGCGCAAGCTCGTCATGGACGTCGACAATCGCAGGAAGGTCCAGCTCGCGCTCGATGCGTTGATGATCGAGCCCGACCGCTTCATGAAGGAGACCGGCGTCTATCTGGGCATGCGCATGATCGGCGAGCGCCTGCGCCGCGCCGCCAGCGACGACCAGTTGCGCGAGACGGCCGAGATGATGTGGGCGCTCGCGCTGCAGATGGAGGATGGCGACCTCTCGGATGCCGAAAAGGCGCTGCGGGCCGCGCAGGAAAACCTGGCGCAGGCGTTGGAGCGCGGCGCCTCCGAAGAGGAGATGAAGAAGCTCACCGAAGACCTGCGCCGTGCCATGGACCAGTACATGCGCGAGCTCGCCCAGCAATGGCAGCGCCAGCAGCAGAACGGCGAGCAGAATCAGGCGCAGATGCCGGAGAATTTCCGGACGGTGACGCCGCGCGACCTGCAGAACATGCTCAACCGCATCGAGGAATTGACCAAGCGCGGCGACATGGCCGAGGCGCAGCGCCTGATGGAGGAGCTCAACAACCTCCTCAACAATCTCAAGACGGCGCGCCCCGGCCAGCAGGATCCGCGCCAGCGCGAGATGAACCAGGCGCTCGGCGATCTCGACAAGATGACGCGCGAGCAGCAGCAATTGCGCGACGAGACCTATCAGCAGGATCAGCAGCGCCAGAACCGCGCCCAGCGTGGTCAGCGCCCCGGCCAGCAGCAGGCCCGCCCGGGCCAGCAGGGCCAGCGCCAGCAAGGGCAGCAGGGCCAACGCGGGCAGCGCGGCCAGCAACCCGGGCAACAGCCCGGCGAGAACGGTGAAGAGGGCGAAGGCGAAGACGGCCAGAACGCCGAAGGCGGGCAGGGCCAGGGGCAAGGTCTGTCGCAGCGCCAGCAGGCGTTGCGCGAACGGCTGCAGGACCTGCAGCGGCGCATGCGCGGCATGGGCGCTGATCCCGGTGAGCTCGGCGAGGCCGAGGACGCGATGCGCGAAGCGGAAGGCCAGCTCGGCCAGGGCCAGGACGGGCAGGCGGTCGACTCGCAGGGGCGGGCGCTGGAGGCGCTGCGCAAGGGCGGCCAGAACCTTGCCCAGCAGATGCAGGGCGAGCCCGGCGAGGGCGAAGGCAACGACAACGCCTATGGCGATCCGGATGGGCGCCCGGCGGGTCGGCCCTCGGCCCAGCAGCGCGACAACAACGACCCGCTCGGCCGTCCGCAGCGTCAGCGCGACTGGGCCGATGGCCGTGTGAGGGTGCCCGGCGCCGATGAGAGCGCGACGCAGCGGGCGCGGCGCATCCTCGAAGAGCTGCGCCGGCGCCTCGGCGACCCCCTGCGCCCGACCGAGGAGCTCGACTATCTCGAGCGCCTGCTGCGACGGAATTGAGGAAAGGCCGCGCCGGGCGCGGCCTTTCTTTTAGGGGTCAGCCCGCCCGATTACCCGAAACGACCGCGAGCGCCGCGATGAAGCGATCAAGGTCCGCTTCCGTCAGATAAGGCGCTGGCGAGATGCGGATGGTGTTGCCCTTGGCGACGCCGCCGCGGCGCACCGTCATCACCTTGTGCTGGTCGCGCAGCGCCGCGACGATCGCGTTGCAATCCGCGGCCGAGCGCTTGCCGGCGATCGCGAATGAGGTGATGCCGGCGACCATATCGGGATCATCCGGCGTCTGGATCTCGACGCCTTTGAGCTCACGTGCCTTCGCCACCCAGTAGTTGCGCAGGTGGCGGTAGCGCGCCTCCTTGGCCTGCGGGCCGACCTCCTGATGCAGAGCGAGCGCAGCGGGGACGGCGAGCTGGGCGGCGAAGTTCGGCGTGCCGGTGTGGATGCGCGAGCGGACATCGTCCGCCTTGAAATCCTCGTCGCCGTAATGGGTGTCGATATCGGCCAGGCGCTCGCGGGCGATGTACATGACGCCGACGCCGAGCGGCGCGCCGATCCACTTGTGCAGGTTGAAGCCGATGAAATCGACGCCGAGATCCCTCGCCTTGAAGTCGACCTGGCCCCAGCTATGGGCGGCGTCGAGGATGACGTCGATGCCGCGCGCCTTGGCCATGGCGGCGAGTTCCCTGACCGGCATCATCAGCCCGGTGCGGTGGCTGACATGGGTGAGGAGCAGGAGCTTCGTCTTTGGATTGGCCTTGAGCGCAGCTTCGTAGGCCGCGAGCACATTGGCCTTGGTCGCCGGCTCGGGGATATCGAACTTGGCGACATCGACGCCACGCCGGCCCTTCAGCCAGTTCATCGCGTACTGCATCGAATCATAGTCGAGATCGGCATAGAGCACGCCGTCGCCGGGCTTGAGCTTGTTGTAGCCGGCGATCAGCGTCTGCAGCGCTTCGGTGGCGCCGCGGGTCAGCGCGATCTCCTCGCGTGCGATGCCGAGGAAATCGGCCAGCGGCGTGCGGACATTGTCGAGGTCCTGGCTGATCTTCGTACGGGCATAGACGGTGTTCTCGAAATTCACGAAGTCAGTCAGGCGCTTGTATTCGGTCTTCACCGGCTCGGCCATGATGCCCCAGTAGCCGTTCTCGAGGTTCACCATGTCGGGCGTGACACTGTAGAGGCGGCGGACCGAATCCCAGTAGCCGGTGTCGGTGCCGAGATTGCCGGCGGGCAGGGCCGGAAGCGAGCGGGCGAGGGTTGGAGCGGCTGCAGCCGCGAGTGCTGCAGTACCGAGGCCGGCGAGCAAAGTGCGGCGATTGAGTGCGATGTGGTCGGTCATGGCGGGGCTTTCCTGGAGCGGGAGGCCCTCGCTAGATGTGCGCTGTTTCAGGGCCATGACGGTTCTGCGGGCGAACTTATCCCCGCACTGCGAAACCGGTGCATACTGGCGCAAAGCGCAGCCGGGAGTGCCGCCATGTCGATGCAGGGATCGCCAGCCGAAGACGTGCCGATCGAGGAGCTGGAAGCTCCGCGACGGCCGGATCTTGCCGTCACCGTCGCCCGGCTCGCGCGCCTCGCACCGATCGGCAAGGCCGAGATCATGAACAACCTCGCCCTGCATTTCGACCGGCTCGCCGCCGAAGCGGACCTGACGACGCCGCTGCGCGTCTGCCATTTCCTGGCCCAGGCGGCTCACGAGACCGATCGCTTCCGCACGCTCGAGGAGAAGGGCGGCAAGAAGCAGTTCGCCAGATATGAGGGCCGCGCCGATCTCGGCAACACCGAGCCCGGTGACGGCGCCCGCTATCACGGCCGTGGCATCTTCCAGCTCACTGGTCGCGCCAACTACAAGCGCATCGGCCGGATGCTGAACATCGATCTGGAGGGGCGGCCGGAGCTGGCGCTCGATCCGCGCATCTCGGTCCAGGTCGCCTTCGCCTATTGGCGCGACCGCAAGATCAACGCCGCCGCCGACCGCGACGACGCGGCCCGCGTCACCCAATTGATCAATGGCGGCGTCAACGGCCTCGCCGATCGCCGGCAATTGCTGACGATGGCGAAGGGGATCTGGTTCTAGTGCGAGGTAGGAGGTTCAGCGCCAAAGTTGATCCGAACCACTCCCGCCACGATAGCTCGGAATCCACGCGATCGGCTTAAATTTTTCGCAACGGCAGCCGGTCCATAACCTACGCGCCTCTCGCCAACTGCCGCTGAGTCTGCCTTGCCGCTGGACTACCATTCGCTGCTGACAGCCTTTGCTCTTTCCGGTTGCGGATTGGCGATCACCTTCTTTGTCAGCTGGCTCGCCTCCAGGACGGAACGCTTCCTGATAGCCTGGACTTTCGGCGTGGCGTTCATGGCGCTCGGCGTGCTGATCTACAGCTGGTATGCCCAGACCATGTCGCCGGCTGTGGGCGCCGCCGGATACACGATCCTGCTGTCCGGCCTCGCCTTCGTGTTCGGCGCCGGTCGGGAGTTCCGCACCGGCATCCTGCCTTGGCGCAGCATGGTCATCATGGCGGTCGCATCGTCCGTCGCCATGGCCGTTCCGATGCTGGCCGGCTACAATGGCGTCGCCATCGTCATGCTCAATGCGGCGGCGACGATCATTCTTCTCGTCACGGCCTGGGACTATTGGCTCGGACGCGCCGAAGCCCGGTTGGCCATCCCGCTGCTGACGGTTCTCTATGTCGTGACGGGGCTCTCCTTCGTCCCCTGCGCCATCCTGCTGCTGCAGGATGGCGAATGGCGCCTGTCGCAAGCTCCGTCGAATTGGGCCGAGGATCTCAATATCGTCGTCTGCCTGATCACCCTGTCCGGCATCGGCGCTCTTTCCCTGGCGCTCAACCAGGCGCGGTTGGCGCGCAGCCACAAGCGTGAGGCCGAGACCGATCCGCTGACCGGCCTGCTCAACCGGCGGGCGCTGCTCAACCGGATCGCGGGCGACATCAAAGGCCCTGCCGCGCTCATCGTGTTCGACATGGACCACTTCAAGACGACCAACGATGTCCATGGTCATCCGGCAGGCGACGACGTGCTGCGAGGCTTTGGGAAAATCCTGGCGCTGTCTTGTCGATCGCAGGGGCTTGCCGCCCGGCTTGGCGGCGAGGAATTCGCGCTGCTGCTGCCGGGAGCCTCGCTCATCACGGCTGCGAAACTCGCCGATGGCGTGCGCAGGCGCCTGGCCAAGCGCCATTTCAGCGGGGATGGCGGCGCGTTCACAAGCACGACCAGCGCCGGTGTCGCCCATTCCGAGGACGTCGTCATCGATTTCGACTCGCTTCTGCGCGACGCCGACAAGGCGCTTTATGCAGCCAAGCGGAATGGCCGAGACCAGGTGGCGGTCAGTGCGGACGACACGGAACTCCTGGCCCACAGCTGGTCGTCGACGGATGGGCGGCGCGATGCTGCCGACCTCGTCCGACTCAAGGCCGGCTAGAGCATTTCCACGCTTGCAAGGAACGCGGAAATGCTCTGGCGCATCGGCACGAATGCCGAATGCGGCTTTTGAGAAGCTGGTATGCGCTAGCTATGCTGGTCAGCGATGGCCGGCTTTCAGGGCCTGGTCGAGGTCGGCGTAGAGATCCTCGACGTCCTCGATGCCGGTCGAGAGGCGCAGCAGGTCGGGCGGGCAGGGCGAGCCCGCGCCCTCGATCGAGGCGCGGTGCTCGATCAGGCTCTCGACGCCGCCGAGCGAGGTGGCACGCTTGTACAATTCGACATGCGCGGCCGACTTGACCGCCGCGGCCTCGCCGCCAGTGACCTGGACCGAGAGCATGAAGCCGAAGCCGCCTTCCATTTGCCTCGCGGCGATGTCGTGGCCGGGATGCTGCGGCAGGCCGGGATAGAGCACGCGCGAGACCAACGGATGGGCCGAAAGCTTCTGCGCCAGCGCCATTGCCGAGGCTGATTGACGCTCCTGCCGGACATGGAGTGTGCGCATGCCGCGCATCAGCAGATAGGCCTCGAACGGGCCGAGGATGCCGCCCTGGCCCTTGCGGATGATCTTGATCCGGTTCCAGAATTCATCGTCATCACGGGCGCAGAGCGCGCCGGCAACGACGTCGGAGTGGCCGTTCAGCACCTTGGTGGCGGCATGCATGACGATGTCGGCGCCGAGCGCCAGCGGACGCGTATGCACCGGCGAAGCGCAAGTCGAGTCGACCGCGAGCTTGGCGCCTCCGGCATGGGCGATTTCGGCGGCGGCGGCGATGTCGGTGATGGTCCAGAGCGGGTTGGACGGCGTCTCGGCCCAGACCAGCTTGGTGACGCCGGGTTTCACCGCGTCCTTCAGCTTGGCGAGATCGTCGGTCTCGACGAAGTCGATCTTAAGGCCCCAGCGCGTCGCTTCGGTCAACAGCCAGGCGCGCAGCGCCCAGTACATCACTTTGGAGGCGACGACGTGATCGCCGGGGGAGAGCGCCTGGAACACGGCGGTCGCCGCGGCCATCCCCGAGCCGAACAGCAGGGCGCCGGCCTTGGCCTCCTCCAGCATGGCGAGCACGGCCTGCGCCTCGTGCACCGTCTCATTGTCCGGGCGGCCATAGATGAAGCCCGAGGAATAGGCGTTGTCCTCGTCGCGGATATAGGTGGTGGAGACGTGGATCGGCGGCACCACGGCCTTGGTCAGCGGATCGATCTTGCCCATCGCCTGGGCGGCGAGCGAACGGGGATGCAGCGGGCGCTTGGTCATGGGGCGATCCAGAATTTCCACTATGTGAGACGATTCATCTCATCAACATTGCTGCAGTGCAAGAGGGCCGCCTTGTGTGGCGCGCAGGGAAGCTCCATCCTCGCCGCATGAGCATACCGACTGACCGGGAAGATCGTCAGCCAAACTTATGGCTTGCCGCTTCCTTCGCGATCCTGCCGGTGGTGGCGGCCTCGCTGATCGGCAGCGCTGTAACGGTGCCGCAGATTCCGGGCTGGTATGCCGGTCTCGCCAAACCGCCCTTCAATCCGCCGAACTGGCTGTTCGCGCCGGTCTGGACGACGCTGTTCGCGCTGATGGCCCTTGCCGCGTTCCGGATGCTGCGCCGGCCGGTCGACACGCCGGGCAGGGCGCAGACGCTGCTCGCCTACCATGTCCAGCTCGCGCTCAACATGCTCTGGTCCTGCGCATTCTTTGGCCTGAACAGCCCGGCGGGCGGGCTCGTCGTGATCGCGCTGTTGCTGGCGGCGATGATCTGGACGATGCGGTGCTTTGCAGCGCTGGGCGACAGGCTGTCGGTCGGGCTGTTCGTGCCCTATCTCGCCTGGGTCTCGTTCGCGACCCTGCTCAACGCCTCGATCTGGTGGCTGAACCGCTGAGCGATCACCCGATCGAGCGCTCGATCACGCGCAGCACCGTCTCGCGCAATTCGGCGATGGTGAAGGGCTTGGTCATCACCTCCGAGACGATCGTCTCCAGGCTCTTGGCCCGCTCGCGCTGCTCGGCATAGCCGGTCATCAGCATGATGGTGAGATCGGGGAATTGCTGCTTGGCGGCAAGCGCCAGCGCGATTCCGTCCATCAGCGGCATGCGGATATCGGTGAGCAGCAGGTCGAAATGTCCCTGCTCGGCCATCAGGATGTCGAGCGCCTCGGCGCCGTCGCCCGCGGTCAGGCAATCATGCCCGTCCATGGCGAGGCCGCGCGCGACCAGCGAGCGCAGGCTCTCCTCGTCGTCGACCACGAGAATGCGCGACATCTTTTCAGATCCCCGGCAAGCCGGCCTGATCGGCGGTCTCGATGACGCCGACATAGGGCAATTGGCGATAGGAATGGGCGACGTCCATGCCGTAGCCGACGACGAAATAGTCAGGGCATTCGAAGCCGACATAGTCGGCCTTGATGTTGACGGCGCGCTTGCCCGGCTTCTCGAGCAGCACGGCGCTCGAGACGCGGGCAGCGCCGCGGGCGGCGAGGAGGTCCTTGGCGAAGGCAAGCGTGCGGCCAGATTCGAGGATGTCGTCGACCAGCAGGACGTGGCGACCACGAACATCGCTCTGCACATCCCGCAGGATCTCGACCTGTCCGGAGGAGATCGTGGCGGCGCGATAGCTCGACAGGTGCACGAACTCGACCTGCGGCGTCATGCCGGTGCGATGCATGGCGCGGATCAGGTCGGCGACGAACATGAAGCTGCCCTTCAGCACCGCGACGACGAGCAGATCCTCGCCGGCGCTGGCAGCGATCTCGGCAGCCATTTCGGCATTGCGCTCGGCGATCGCCACCTCGTCATAGAGAACGCGGATACGCTTGGGCTGGGACATTGACGACCGTTCCTTTCGGCGCGGACCCATGCCCGCGCAGCCCCGTGATCGCGGGCTAAACTCTTCAGGTCTCAGTCATAGCGTCCATGCGCGGACAATTGAAGCGGCGGGATCCGGCCGGACGGAAACCAGCTGTGGGAGATCAGTGGAGGCTGGCGATGCCGTCCGGATTACCTGCGCCGAAGCGCAACTGGACCGAGCGGCCATTCTCGGGCGGCGAGGCGAGACGGGCACGGAAATGCATCAGCTCCGCCGGTTCGAGCGATGGGCGTGGCGGCTCCGTCGTCCAGCTGTAGAGCAGCTTGCCGTCCTCGCTTTGCACCATCACCGTGATCGGCGGCACCTTGATCGTACCCTTGGCGACGTTGGTGACGTCGCCGGAGACGACGAGGAAACGTCCCTGCGGATCCTGGACCAGTTCGCTTTCGACGGCGCTGAAGGCGAGGCCACGCACGTTCACCGGCAGGCCGATGGTCGCGTAGAGCCCGGCGAATTGTGGCATCACCCGGACGACGCGCTCACGCTGCCAGAGGCCGAGACCAAGAACGGCGAGGCCGATGGCTACGAAGATGCCGGCAGCTGCCGAGGGCGGGCGCTTGTCGACGCTACCGGCGCCGGCCCGGTTTCGCTTGCGCCTGGGTGATCTGGGCGGTGGAGCATCAGCTTGCGGCGGCTCTGACCGCTCGGATGTGATCGCCGAGATATCGGCATCGATCTCGGCGGCGCGGCGCAGTTCCTCCTCCAGCTCTGCGGCGGTCTGCTCCGGGCTGGGGGCGCCTGGAAGGTCTGGGATCGCGGCATCGAGATCGGATTGCAGGACTTCCTCGGTCGGCCGCGCGTCGATCGCCTGCGGCGTGTCTACTGCTTGCGGCGCCTCGATCTGCCAGGTCGTCTGGCAGCTGGCGCAGCGCACCTTGCGGCCGCCGGTCCCGATCTTGGCCTCGGCGATCTCGTACCGGCTGGCGCAGTTGGGGCAGACGATCAGCATGGCCTTAAAAACGCTCGCTCCGCGCTGCATCCCCGGGGGAACGGTCCGAAGCCTGATCCTCCCGTCGCTGGGCGCAAGCCCAAGCGGAGGGCGGGAGAGGCTCCGCCTCCCATAGGGTCGATTTATGGTTAACGTCGCGTAAAGCCTGCGCCATGCAGGGCTGAGGAAAACATGCCGGCGCTTCCCGCCGGCCCATGGTCTCGGTGTAAGGTCGTGCCGGCTGTCCGCCCGTCCGCTACGATTCGGAAAAGTTCAGCGAGAGGAACTGCGTTTGGTTCGGTTCGAGAATGTCGGCTTGCGATACGGGATGGGCCCGGAGGTGCTGAAGGACATCAACTTCAGCATCGCGCCGCGTTCCTTCCAGTATCTGACCGGGCCGTCGGGCGCGGGCAAGACCACGCTGATCCGGCTTGTCCTGATGGCGCTCAAGCCGACGCGAGGACTGGTCAACCTGTTCGGTCAGGACGTTTCGCGCCTCGATGCGGCCACGCTTACCGATTTCCGCCGGCGCATGGGCGTGGTCTTCCAGGATTTCCGGCTGCTCGACCATCTGACCGTCTACGAGAACGTCGCCTTGCCGCTGCGCGTCCTCGGCAAGGAGGAGGCGAGCTATCGCGCCGAGGTGGTCGAGCTCCTGCGCTGGGTCGGGCTCGGCGAGCGCATGCATGCGGTGCCGGCCGTCCTCTCCGGCGGCGAGAAGCAGCGCGCCGCGATCGCGCGCGCCCTGATCAGCCGGCCGCAATTGCTGCTCGCCGACGAGCCGACCGGCAATGTCGACCCTGGCCTCGGACGGCGACTGCTGCGCCTGTTCATGGAGTTACAGTCGCTGGGGACGGCGGTGGTGATCGCGACCCACGATATCGGCCTGATGGAACTCTACGACGCGCCGCGTCTCGTGCTGGCGGATGGGCATCTGCATGTCGATGCCTGACCATCTCGACATGGACGAGGCCGAGGAGGAGCAGCCGCGCAAGGGGCAGCGCCTGCCGGCGAGCCTGCGCCGCGACCAGCCGCTGGTGCCGGTCGATTCGGTCGCCGGACGGGCGCTCGTCGTCGTCATCGCCATCCTGACCTTCCTGGCGGCGCTGAGCGCCGGCGCGGCCCTGCTCGCGGCCCGCGCGTCGGAGCAATGGCGCGGCGCGGTCGCCAACGAGATGACGATCCAGGTCAGGCCAGATCCGCGCCGCAATATCGAGCAGGACATTGCCCGCGCCGTCGAGCTCGCCCGGGCGGTACCGAGCGTGGCCGAGGTCAAGCCGATGCCACGGGCCGAATCCGACAAACTGCTCGAGCCCTGGCTCGGTGCGGGGCTCGATCTGGTCGAATTGCCGGTGCCGCGATTGATCGTGCTGCGCCTGTCCTCGACCGTCGCCAACGACCTTGTCGCCTTCAGCCAGACATTGCGGCGCGAGGTGCCGAGCGCGACGCTCGACGATCACAGGCTCTGGGTGCGCCGGCTCTCGACCATGGCGAGTACGATCATCATGGCCGGCGTCGCGGTGGTGCTGCTGGTGCTGGTGGCGGCCGGACTCGCCGTCGCCTTCGCGACGCGCGGCGCCATGGCCGGCAGCCGCGATTCGGTCGAAGTGCTGCATTTCGTCGGCGCGACCGACGAGTTCATCGCCCGCGAATTCCAGACGCGCTTTGTTGCGCTCGGCCTGCGCGGCGGGGCGGCCGGCGGGCTCGCGGCGATCATCGCGATCGCCCTGCTCGGCTTCCTGTCCTCGGCCTGGAGTGCGACGCCGGAGGCCGACCAGTTGCAGGCGCTGTTCGGCGCCTTCGAGATCGGCTGGTCCGGCTATGCCGTCGTCATCCTCGTCGCGGCCGTGGTCGCGGCGATCGCGGGACTCGTCTCGCGCCTGACTGTGCGGCATTATCTCAGGGCAATGGGCTGACTCGCTTCGCGGCGGGGTTGTGAGGATGCCGTCATTGTGCCCGATTGGGCAGCTATTTTCCCGATCTCATGGTGCTGCTTGGAACCCGGCAAGGTCATCTTCCCTGTGTTGAGGACAGCCCGGCTGCCCTGCGACCGATGACGACGCTTGCCTCCCCGCGGCGCCGCTGGTTCCGCCGCCTCCTGCTCTGGGCCTGTGTCATTGGCGGCTTCGCCGTGGTCGCCGGCTATGTCCGGTTCGCCACGGGCCTGTCGGTGACGGAGTCCCGCTCACCGCCGCGGACCGATGCGATCGTCGTCGTCACCGGCGGGGCGCAGCGGATCGGTGACGCCGTCAGCCTGCTCAATGCCGATCGCGGGCGACGCCTGCTGATCAGTGGCGTCAATGAGAAGACCAGCCGGGAAGAGCTGGCCAAGCTCAATCCCAGTGCGCGCGAGGCGCTCGCCTGCTGCGTCGATCTCGACTATCGCGCCCGCAACACCATCGGCAACGCGATCGAGACTCGGCGCTGGGTCCGCCGCCATGATTTTCGTTCGCTGCTGGTGGTGACGTCGAACTATCACATGCCGCGCACGCTGCTCGAACTTCGCCATGCGATGCCGGGCGTGCGCTTCGTGCCGCATCCGGTGGTGACCGATCAGGTCGATGTCGCCGGCTGGTGGCGCGACTGGCATACGATCCGCCTGCTGGTGCCGGAGTACCTTAAATACCTTGTGGCTGCCGTGCGCAGCAAACTCGAGACGGACCCGGAGACCTCGCGGCTCTCGGTGATCATCGGCGGACGCAAGCCCGTCTCGCCCAAGCCCGGCGACCTGATCGGTCCCGAGCACGACAAGCGTTCGCGTGCGGCCACGCCGCAACGCGGAGCCTGATCCGCGCGACTGGCTCTTGACGCGCCCCTGTCGCCGGGGTTCTTGCGGACCATGCTGCTGATCCGCTCGCTCCTGTTCAACGTCGCCTTCTATCTGAACCTCGCATTCTGGCTGCTCGCAGCCATGGTGACGATGGTGCTGCCTCGGCGCTTCCTGCTGAAGATCGCACTGCTTTGGGCCGAGACCTCGCTGTGGTGGATGCGGGTGATCGTCGGCACGCGCTACGAGATCAGCGGCATCGAGAATATTCCGCCCGGCGGCATCATCATGGCGGCCAAGCACCAGTCGACCTGGGAGACCTTCGCCCTGGTGACGGTGTTCCGCAACCCGGTCTACATCCTCAAGCGCGAACTGACCTGGCTGCCCTTCTTCGGCTGGTGCCTGCTGAAGATGCGGATGATCCCGGTCAACAGGGGCGCCGGCAGCCGGGCGCTGCAGATGGCGACCCGCCGCGCCAAGGTTGAACTCGGCCAGAACGGCCGCCAGCTGATGATCTTCCCGGAAGGTACGCGCCGTCCCGCCGGCGCTGAGCCGGCCTATAAATACGGCGTCACCCATCTCTATGCCGAGCTCGGCGTGCCTTGCGTGCCCGTGGCGCTCAATGCCGGCCTGTACTGGCCGCGCCGCAGCCTGATCAAGCGCCCTGGCACGATCAAGGTCGAGATCATGCCGGCAATTCAGCCCGGGATGAACAAGCTGGCGTTCCATGCCTTGCTGCAGGAGCAGATCGAGACCGCGAGCAACCGGCTGCTGGCCGACGGTCTCGCCGAACTCGAGCGGCTCGGCGTGCCTGCTCCTGTCAGTACGCGTCAGGAGGCGCGGCCCAGCGCCTGATCGGCCTTGACAATGGGCTTCGGTGTTCCGATTTTGTTCTAGAACAAAGGAGGAACGATATGGCTGCTTTGGCCCGAGCCCGTTTCCCATTCGACCGCAACCGGTCGATCGACAAGATGCCGCGCCAGCTCAACCTGCTGGAAGCCCTCCAGCCTGCCAAGGTGGAGCCTGCCGCGCCGCTGTTCCGCGATGACGCCGTGGTTCCGGGGCAGGTGCGCGAGATGCCTCTGCGCGCCGCCGCTCAAGTTGCCGAGCGCCGCTTCACTGCTTGGCGCGGCCGTTCCGGCCGGCGCTATGTCGCCTCGGTCTTCGCCATCCAGGACGGGCATGCGCTCGGCTTCAGCGATGCGGTGCTGCTGGCGGTCTCGCCGGATCGCAAGATCGTCGCCGCGCGCGACAGCGGCCCGTTCGGCATCGATGCGGCGCTGATGCGCTGGCGCGATGCCGTCGCCATGGCCGGCGCCAGCGAGATCCATGTCCACTTGCTGGCGGAAGACAGCGCCGGCCGCCGCGCCGCGCTCTGCGACCTGATGCCGGAGGTGTGAGACCTGTATTGCCTGTTCCTCAGCCCTCATCCTGAGGATCATCCTTCAGGCTGCGCCTCGAAGGATGATCCAGGAGGCTCCGGAATCATCTGGAGTATCCTTCGAGACGCGATCTGCGATCGCTCCTCGGGATGAGGGCTGAGAGGGGAAACGCTCAGCCGGCCGCCGGTCCGCTCGTCCTGTCGAGCTCGGTGACGAGATGGGCCAGCAGCGGGTCGTGGATGCCCATCTCGTGCAGATGCTCATGGGTGCGTCGGACATAGTCCGGATTCTCGCCCGAGACGCCCTTGCCCTGACGCACGAGGGCGAGCACCGCCTCCTCCGGTAGGCGCCCGGCATATTGATCATGGTTGCGGTCGGCGATGTAGGCGAGCGCATTGAGGCGCCGGCCATCGTCAAGCCGCAAGGCTAGCCGCCGTTCAAGATAGACTGCGGTGGCCTGCTCGCGGGCGCGCAGATAGTCGATGGTCTCCTCGGCCTGGTCGGCGGGAACGCGGAAGGCAACGCCGCGGCAGATGCCGCCGCGATCGAGGCCGAGCACCAGCCCCGGCACCTCCGGCGTGCCGCGATGGACGTGCGAATAGATGCACAGCGCGCGATGATAGCCGTGCAGGCGCGCGCCGGCGCGTTCGACGAAGGCAAAGCCGGGACGCCAGATCAGCGAACCGTAGCCGAACACCCAGAGATCTTCCGGCGGAAGCGGCGCCGTCATCCGTTTCCTCACAATTTAGCCCGCTTGCCTCGCCAGAGAGGCATTCGCGACCGGCTGAGGGACAATCTCCGACAGCGCTGGCGCGTTGCGGCCCCGGTCGCTATCAACCTGCCGAGATTTTCGCAATGGAGCGCCTGCGCATGTCCGATACCACGCCCGTGCGCCGGCATGGCCGCTTCTGGCTCTACGCGCCCTTCGTGCTGCTGGCGCTGCTCGCCGCCGGCTGGTCCGGCATCTGGGGCTTCGCGCGCAGCAAGGTCGATCAGGAGCTCGATGCCGGCATCGCCCGCGAGGCACGGGCCGGGCGCAACTGGACCTGCCGCGACCGCAGCGTCGGCGGCTACCCGTTCCGCATCGAGGTGCGCTGCGCCAGCCTGACGCTGACCTCTTCGCGCTGGGGCGACGAGGTCAAGGTCGACGCCGGTTCGGCTGTTGCGGTCGCGCAGGTCTGGACCCCCGGCCATATCATCCTGCAGATGACCGGGCCGATGCTGGCGAACCTGCCGCAAGGGCGCAAGGCCGTACTCGACTGGAAGGCATTGAGCGCGAGCCTGCATCTCACCGGGCTCGCCTTCGAGCGCTTCTCGCTGGTGCTGGGCGAGCCGGTGCTGACGGTGACCGAACCGGGGCAAGGCGCTGCCGAGACCTGGCGTGCGGCTGCCGCCGAGGCGCATCTGCGCCCCAATCCGCAACGCTTCGCCAGCGAGGGCACGGTCGATCTTGCCGTCAGCGCCAAGGGCGGCGTGCTGCCGGCGCTGGAGGTGCTGGTCGGCAACGGCCAGCTCGCCGATCTCGACCTGCAGGCGAGCGTCTCGCGTGCGCTGTCGTTCCGGCGCGGCTTCAATCCCGATGCGCTCGAAGCCTGGCGCACCGCCGGCGGCGCACTCGACGTGACCAAGCTCGTCCTGACCAAGGGGCCGACGCGGCTCGAGGCCAGCGGCGTGGTAGCGCTCGACGAGGCGCATCGGCCAGCCGGCAAGGTCTCGGCGGCGGTCGCCGGCGTCGACCGCATCGCCGGTATCAAGGTTGGCGGCCTGACCGCGGGTCTCGGCGCGCTGCTCGGCGGGCGCACCGGCGATAGTGGGCAAAGCAATACGGCGGCAGGACTTTCGCCGCTGCCGCCGCTGGTCCTGCGCGAAGGCAGGGTTTTCTTAGGGCCGCTCAGGCTGCCTCTACAGCCCTTGCCGCCGCTCTATTGATCAGGCCGCGGGCAGGGCCGCCCGCGGCGCCTCGATCTTCACCAGCGCCTTCTTGACCGCGTCCTGCACCTTCTCGAAGGCGCGGACCTCGATCTGGCGAACGCGCTCGCGCGAGACGCCGAACTCCTCGGAGAGCTCCTCCAGGGTGATCGGGTCCTCGGCGAGGCGGCGCGCCTCGAAGATGCGGCGCTCGCGATCGTTGAGCACACCCAGCGCCTCGCGCAGCGCCAGGTGGCGGTTATCGCTCTCTTCGGAGGCGGCGAGACGGTTCTCCTGGCTGTCGCTGTCGTCGACGAGCCAGTCCTGCCATTCACCTTCGCCATCCTCGCGCAGCGGCGTGTTCAGCGACGCGTCGCCGCCGAGGCGGCGGTTCATGTCGATCACGTCCTGCTCGTTGACGCCGAGCTTGGTCGCGATGCTCTTGACCTGATCGGGCTTGAGATCGCCGTCGCCGAGCGCCGAGATCTTGCTCTTGGCCTTGCGCAGGTTGAAGAACAGCTTCTTCTGGTTGGCGGTGGTGCCCATCTTCACCAGTGACCAGGAGCGCAGGATGTATTCCTGGATCGAGGCCTTGATCCACCACATCGCATAGGTCGCGAGCCTAAAGCCCTTGTCGGGCTCGAAGCGCTTGACCGCCTGCATCAGGCCGACATTGCCTTCCGACACGACCTCGCCCATCGGCAGGCCGTAGCCGCGATAGCCCATGGCGATCTTGGCGACGAGGCGCAGATGCGAGGTCACGAGCTTATGGGCCGCATCGCGGTCGCCATGCTCGCGCCAGCGCTTGGCCAGCATGAATTCCTGGTTCGGCTCCAGCATCGGAAACCGACGGATCTCGTCCAGATAACGTGAAAGTCCGCCCTCCGCGGACATGACGGGCAACGACGCAGTCGCCATGCTCGTACTCCTTTCCGGCTCCCGCCGAGCGGCGAGCCAACCACCCGATGTTCCATCGGGCAGGATCGTCCAGCGCGCAGCCTCGGCGACGACTATCGTCCAGTCGCCTGCTGCGCGCCCAGCGGCGCCCCTTTAGCCATCCGCTTTCGCAGCGCAGTATAGACGATGCGAGGGTGGCGGAAAGTGGGCGGCGCAGCAAAAATCGGTCACAGGATCGAGAGTTCAGCTTGCAAACGTGCAAAGTCAGCCGGCGGTTCCGACTCGAAGCGCAATTCCTCGCCGGTGACCGGATGCTCGAAACCGAGCAGCCGCGCATGCAGTGCCTGGCGGCCAAGATCGACGAGCGCGGCCCGGGCATTTTCCGGCAGGCGGCTCGCCTTGGTCATGAAGCCGGAGCCGTAAAGCTGGTCGCCGAGCAGCGGGTGGCCGATATGGCTCATATGGACGCGGATCTGGTGGGTGCGGCCGGTTTCCAGCTGGCACTCGACCAGGCTTGCCAGCGCCTCGACCTCCTCATGACCGCGCAGCAGGGGCGGGTAGCGCTCGATCAATTCGATATGGGTGATCGCCTCACGGCCGCGACCCTCGCCGACGACCATCATTTTCTCGCGGTTGCGATTGGAACGCTCGATCGGCGCGTCGATCGTGCCGGTCTGCCGGCGCGGTGAACCCCAGACCAGCGCGAGATAGGCCCGTTCCAGCGGCCCGGTGCGGCCATGGTCGGCGAACTGCTTGGCGAGGCCGCGATGGGCCTTGTCGTTCTTGGCGACGACGAGCAGGCCGCTGGTGTCCTTGTCGAGCCGGTGGACGATGCCGGGCCGGCGCACGCCACCGATGCCGGAAAGGCTCTCACCGCAATGGGCGATGAGCGCGTTGACCAGCGTGCCATCCTCATGGCCGCCGGCAGGATGGACGACGAGCCCGGCTGGCTTGTCGATCACGATCAGGTGCTCGTCCTCGAAGACGACGGTGAGCGGGATGTCCTGGCCGATCGGGGCGGCCGGCTTGGCCTCGGGCATGACAAGGGAGAGGCGCTGGCCGGCGGCGACCTTGCGGCTGGCATCGGCGACCACCGTCCCGTCGATGCTGACGCCGCCCTCCTTGATCACCTGTTGCAGGCGCGCGCGTGAAACCTCCCCGCCGAGCAAAGCGAGCGCCTTGTCGAGGCGCAGGCCGGCCTGCTCGGGCGCGATGACGAGTTCGGTGGCGGTGGATGAGGAAGTGATCTCGGAGGTGGTCATGCGCCGTCTATAGGCGTCCCGGGATAAAATCGCACCCCAAGATCGCGCGTCATGCTCGGGCTTGACCCGAGCATCTCAGGCCGGAAGAGGCTCCAGCCAGCGTCTCTCGTCATGAGATCCTCGGCTCTTCGCTGCGGCCGAGAATGACGCGCTCTGCGATATCAGCTGAAGATCCGGAAGCGCCCCTTCGCCTCGCCGGGCGCCTGCTGCTCAGGGCCCGGATCATCCGGGGCATGCGCGACCGGGAAGACGACCGGGGCGGGCTTGGCTTGCGTCGGCGCGGGCTTCGGCGTCACCGATGCGATCTCGACGACCGGCTCGGCCGGGGGAGGGGCCGCTGCGGCCGACGGTGCCGGCCTGGTCTCGACCTTGGGTTCCGGCTTGAGCTCGGACTTGGGCTCGGGCTTCGGCGGCTCGGGTGCAGCAGGCGGAGCGAGCCCGGCGGCTGCCGGAATGGTCACCGCTTCCGCGACCTCCGCCTTGCCTTCGAGCAGCGGCGCCGAGGGCTCGTCGAGATCGGCGAGGACGTCGTCGTCGAGATGGGCGCCCTGGCTGCCGAGCGTCGCCGGCGGCACGGTCCAGACGAAGGCGTCGAGCCGGCCTGAGATCGGCGAGACCGGCAGCCATTGGTCGGAGACGAGGCCGTCGGCAACCCAGGCGGCGTCGCGCGGGGCGCGGGTGGCGCGGGCCAGCCATTCGCGCACACGGCCGGTGGCGCCGTGCTCGGCCTCCTCAAGCTCGGCCATCAGCAGGCAGGCGCGGACGGAGGCGCCGCCGGCGAGCAACGGCTTCAGCGTGGCGCGGGCGCGGGCGAAGTCCTGGGCATGGATGGCGGCGCCGGCCAGAGCGAGGACGCCCTCGGGATCGGCGGGCCTGAGCTTGGTCAGGGTCTCGGCGCGGGCGAGACGATCGCGGGCGCTGTCGCCCGGGCGGACGTCGAGATAGGCGTTGGCGACATCGGGATGCGAGACCTGCTTCCAGGCGGCTTCCAGCAGCCGCGCCGCCTTCTTGATGTCGCCTCGCTCCGACAGCATCCGGCCGGCCAGCGCCGCAGCAGGGGTGAGTCCCGGTGCGAGCTTGACCGCTTCGAGCGCGGCGGCGAGCGCCTTTTCGGGCTCGCGGTCCTTGGCTTCGAGCGCCTCGGCGGCGAGCAGCACGGCGCGCTGGCGCTTGGCCTCGCCCTTGTCGGCGAGGCGCAAAGCGGCGCGGCGCTCGACCGCGGTGCGAGCGGCCTGCCAGTCGCCGGCGGCGGTATGGAAGTCGAGCAGGGCGTCATTGGCCCAGGCGAGCGAGGGCGAGCGGCGCACGGCGTCGTCGGCGAAGGCGCGGGCAGCGGCCATGTCGCCGCGCCGGCGCGCCTCGACGAAGAGGCCGCGCAGGCCGAGTACGCGCGTCTCCGGCTTGTCGAGCATCGCCTTGAAGGCAGCCTCGGCCTGGCCGCGATCTCCCGAGAGCTGGGCCGATTGCGCTTCGAGCAGCAGCGTCAGCGGCTCGTTGGCGACGAATTTGCGGGCGTCGACCGCATAGCGTCCGGCGGCGACGGGGTCGCCCGCGCCGATCGCGACCATGCCGCGCGAGATCGCCTCGAAGCCGCGGGCCCGGCGCCGCGCACGCGAGGCGAAGCCGAAGGCCGAGGGCAGGCCGAAGACGAAGCGCATGATCGCCCAGGCGACCAGGGCCAGGAAGGCGAGCACGACGACGCCGATCGCCGCGATCGCGACGCTGGTTTCGATGCGGTAGCCCTGCCAGAGGATCGAGACCTCACCCGGCCGGTCGGCGAGCCAGACGGCGCCGGCGGCGAGGGCGGCGATGACGAGGAGATAGACCAGTACGCGAACCATCGGGATCTATCCTCTCAGCCTGCCGTGCCCAGCGCCGCGACTGCATCCTGCGCGATGCGGTTGATCGTCGATTCCGCGATTGCGCGCAGCCTCAACGCCAAGCCGAAGGCTTCGCTGCCGCGCCGCGCCGGCTCGGGCAATTGCGTCCAGAGCTCGGCCGCCTTCACGATGTCGTTCTGGACGAGCGCACCCTCCAGCCGGATCGGCAGGGTCGCGGGGTCGCTGGAGCCGGAGTCCCCGACCGGGCGGATCGTGACGATGCGGCTGGCGAGGCCGAGCAGCTTGTCTTCCCAGCTATTGGCCGCCGGGGTGGTCTCGCGCACGAACAAAGCGTGGTGGCTCTTGAACTGCGCCAGCAGCTTGTCGCGCGTGGCGGCGCCGGTGCCCGCCACCGCCGCGAGCGCCGTCTTCTGCTCGGCCGGGATGTCACCGAGCGCGGCGAGGTCGGCCTGGAAGGGGCGGCCTGACGCGATCGCGTCGCGGATGCGCTCGGCGAGGACGACGCGTGCCGCTGCTACTGCCTGGCGGCTCGGTTGCGCGGCAGTCCTGGCTGCGGCCTCGACGCCGGCGAGGCGCTGACCCAGCGTCGCGGCCGCGTCGCGGGCGGCGGCGGCGTTGCTCTCGGCAAGGTCGAGTTTCTGGTTGAGCCCGGCGGCGAGGTTCGCATCTGCTGCCGGAGCGGCCTTGGCCAGCTCGGCGAGCCGGCTGGCATTGGCCTGGGCCTCGCTGCTTGCCTTGGCGGCGCTTTCGGCTGCGGCTGCGGCCTTGCGATCGACGGCGTCGAGCGCGGCGCGGTTCGGCAAAGCGGCGTTCTGCGCCTGCAGGGTTTCGACGCGCTTGGCGAGCTCGGCGAGGCGCGCGCCGTCATCGGGAGCGGACAGACGCAAACCCAGCAGGACCAGGCCGGCGCCGATCACACCGCCGGCGAGACCGGCGAGTGCGACGGTCGGCAGGCTGTAGCGTCGCTGATGCTCGGGCACTGGCGGCGGGGTGAATTCCTCCGGGAGCGCCTCTGTCGGCAAGACCGCTTCGGCGGCGGTCTCGACGCGTTCGGCTTCGGCTGCGCTGGTCGCTGACGTCACGGCCTCCGATGGCCGCGTCTCGCCGGTTTCCGTGGCGGCGAGCTCGATGGTCGGCGGTGTCCGGCCTGAGCGATTGCGGCGCTTGCTCGCCTGGCCCTGTTCGCTGCTCGGCTCCGCCGTCATGCCGTCCTTGTCCGCCTTGTCGTCCGCCACTGCCGGCTCCTTAGCATCGCTGCTCAGCAGAGTGCGAGCGGGAAGCTGGTCGAGCGCGGCGAAGAGCGCGGCTTCCTCGGGATGCTCGGCGACGAGCACGGTGTCTGAGCCGGCCGAGATGAGGGGCGCGGCGATCTCGGCTGAGAGCGCGAGCTGCGGCAGCGCCTGAGCCTGCTCGGTCAGGCCAGCCTTGTCGACGAGATCGAAGAAAACCTGGGCGCTGCGCGGCGAGTAATGCAGGGCGGCATCGGCCGAGCCGTCCCGCAAGACATCAGCAGCAAAGGGGGGCAGGGTATCGACCGCCTTGGCCTCATAGGCCGTCCAGATGGTCACCTCGTGCCCGGCATCGCGCAATTGCTGCGGCAGGTCCTCGTGCCGGTCACGCCCGGCGACGAAGAGCAGCTTCTTGCTCTTCGGCAGACGCTCGAGAATCAGCGCCAGCAGCTCGGCGCGTCCGCCCCGGGCGCTGTGCGCGGTGAAGCCGAGTTGGCCGGTAGCCTCCGCCGTACGCGTGCCGACGCAGAAGACCGGCAGCGAATTGCGCCAGCTCTTCGGCAGGGTTTCCAGCGCCGATACCGCGTTGCCGCTGGTCAGCACCAGCGCATCGAACGGCCCCTTGGGCGACTTCTCGCTTGTTGGCAGGATCTGGAACAGCGGCGCGACCACCGGATCCTTGCCGCGCTCGCGCAAGGTCTGCGCGCTGCGCTCGGCATCCTCAAGCGGTCTGAACACCAAAACGCGCATATCGCCTCCTCGTGCGGCCGTCGCTCAAGCCGGATCGTAGATGCCGGCCGGGGCGCGGGCGCGCAATTCGCGCCCAAGATCGGCTCCCAGTTGCGCGGCCTCCGTGACGGAACCAAGGCGTTCGCCCTCGGCGCTCGCCGTGCCGTCGGGCGAAAGGATCAGGCCGCGCAGACGCAGGCGTTCGCCATCGACGGTGGCGTGGCCGGCGATCGGGGTGCGGCAGGAGCCGTCGAGCTCGGTCAGATAGGCGCGCTCCGCCGCGAGGGCATGGCCGGTGTCGCGGCAGATGATCGGGCCGAGCGCTGCAGCGGCCGCCGCGTCTCCGGCGCGAATCACGATGGCGATTGCGCCCTGGCCGACGGCCGGCAGGCATTCATCGAGCGAGAGGATGCCGCTCGCCTTGTCGGCGAGGCCGAGGCGGCGCAGGCCCGCGAGCGCAAGCAGCGTGGCATCGAGCTCGCCATTGGCAACCTTCTCGAGTCGCCGGCCGACATTGCCGCGCAGCAGCGTCACGTCGAGATCGGGCCGGACGCGCTTGAGGATGGCCTGGCGGCGCAGCGAGGCCGAGCCGACGACGGCGCCTTGCGGCAGGTCGGCGAGGCGCGCAATGCCGCGCGCGATCAGCGCGTCACGGACATCCTCGCGCGGGAGATAGCCGCCAATGACGAGGCCGTCGGGCAGGGCGGTCGGCAGGTCCTTGGCAGAGTGGACCGCGAAGTCGATGGTGCCGGCGAGCTGGGCGGCGTCGATCTCCTTGGTGAAGAGCCCCTTGCCGCCGGCCTCCGACAACGCCCGGTTCTGGATCGCGTCGCCGGTGGTGCGGATCACGTCGAGCGGCAGCTCTTCGCTCGCCCAACCATGGGCGGCGCCGAGCCGGCGTGCGAGTTCGTGCGCCTGCGCCAGAGCAAGCGGGCTGCCACGCGTGCCTAGGATGAAGCGGCCCGGGAGCCGGCTTTCGCGTGGCGGGGTCGGCAAATCGGTCATTCTCTGCGAGGTCTCCGCTTTCGCGCCGCAAGTTCTGCGCCATCGACCGGCGCTGGCCATTGGCCTTCGCCTTCATGCAGCACTATACGGAGGAAATCCCCGCGCGAAACCGCGCACCCTGGCGGCAGCCCGGCCATCACCGCCGATGCCCGCCCAACGTTACGATGAGCATGCGAGTTCTGGGCATAGAGACGACCTGCGACGAGACGGCCGCCGCGATCGTCTGCGTCGAACGTTCCGGCGAAGCGAAGATCCTCTCGAACGAGGTCCTCAGCCAGATCGCGGCGCATGCCGCCTATGGCGGCGTCGTGCCCGAGATCGCGGCGCGCGCCCATGTCGAGGCGATCGACCGGATCGTGGCGCGCGCCTTCGAGACCGCTGGCATGAAGCCCTCCGAGATCGACGGCGTCGCCGCAGCAGCCGGCCCGGGGCTGGTCGGTGGCGTCATGGTCGGCCTCACCACCGCCAAGGCGATCGCGCTGGTGACCGGTCGCCCCTTCATCGCGATCAACCATCTCGAGGGCCACGCCCTGACGGCGCGGCTGACCGACGACCTCGCCTTCCCCTATCTGCTGCTGCTGGTCTCCGGCGGACATACGCAACTCCTCGCCGTGCGCGGCGTCGGCGATTACCTCAGGCTCGGCACCACCATCGACGATGCGGTCGGCGAGGCCTTCGACAAGATCGCCAAGATGCTCGGCCTGCCTTATCCGGGCGGTCCCTCGGTCGAACGCGAGGCGCGCAATGGCGATCCCGAGCGCTTCGAGTTCCCGCGGCCGATGAGCGGGCGACCCAATCCTGACTTTTCTCTGTCGGGGCTGAAGACGGCGGTGCGGCTGGTCGCCGAGCGGATCGCGCCCTTGTCAGATCGCGACGTCGCCGATCTCTGCGCCTCTTTCCAGGCCGCCGTTGTCGACGTGCTGGTCGACCGGACGCGCGCCGGCCTGCGCGCCTGCCGCGAGGCAGGGATCAAGCCGTCTTCGCTGGTCGTCGCCGGCGGCGTCGCCGCCAACCAGCAAATCCGCAACGGGCTGGTACGGCTCGCGACCGAGGCCGGCCTGCCGATGGTCGCTCCGCCGGTGGCGCTCTGCGGCGACAATGGCGCGATGATCGCCTGGGCCGGGCTGGAGCGCCTGCGCCTCGGCCTGGTCGACGATATGACCGCTGTGGCGCGGCCACGCTGGCCGCTCGACGAGCTCAGGGCGCAGGCGTGAGCGCAAAAGCCCGCTACCAGACGGTTGGTGTCGCCGGTGCCGGCGCCTTCGGTACGGCGCTGGCGCTGGCGTCCGCCCGGGCTGGCCGGCGCGTGTTACTCTGGGCCCGCGATGAAGAGACGGTGGCGAGCCTGCGCGAGAGACGCGAGGCACCGCGATTGCCGGGCGTGAAGTTGCCCGAGACGATCGAGCCGGTATCTGACGTAGCGGCGTTGGGCCTGGTCGAAGCGCTGATCCTCGCCGTGCCGACGCAGGCCTTGCGCTCGGCCTCGACGCTGCTGGCCCCGTCGCTGCCGGAAGGGCTGCCAGTGATCTCGGCGGCCAAGGGCATCGAGCAGGGTAGTGGGCGCTTCACCACGCAGATCATCGCCGAAGCCTTGCCGCAGGCGGTACCGGCTGTGCTGTCCGGGCCGAGCTTCGCGGCCGATATCGCGCGCGGCCTGCCGACGGCGCTGACCTTGGCCTCTGCCGACGCGGGACTGGCGCGGGCGCTGGCGGAGGCGCTGAATTCGTCGGCGCTGCGCATCTATCACAGCAATGATCCGCGCGGCGTCGAGATCGGTGGAGCCGCCAAGAACGTGCTCGCCATCGCCGCCGGCATCGCGATCGGCCTTGGTCTTGGCGAAAGCGCCCGTGCTGCGCTGGTGGCGCGCGGCTTTGCTGAGCTGCGCCGTTTCGGCGAGGCGCATGGCGCCCAGGCCGAGACGCTGATGGGACTTTCGGGACTGGGTGACGTCGTGCTCTCCTGCGCCACAGCGCAGTCGCGCAATTTCGCCTATGGCCAGGCGCTGGGGCAGGGCAGAACGCCGACTGAAGCTGCCGGCGGCAAACTGGCCGAGGGCGCCTTCACCGCTTCCGTGCTGGTCGAGATGGCACGGGCGCAGGAGATCGACATGCCGATCGCGGAGGCGGTGGCGAGTGTCATCGCGGGCACCGTCGGCGTGCGCGCGGCGGTCGCGGACCTGCTGGCGCGGCCGGTGCGGGCGGAGAATTGAGCGGAGACGGTAATGGCGAATGACTGGTCAGATCTGACGAAGCGCGTCGCGCGTGGCATCGCCGAAGTCCGCAAGACGACTGGCGCCGAACTTGTGGCGGAAAGCCAGCCGGTGCCGCTCGCCGGCCGCATCGCCGGGCGCGTCATCGAGCTGCGTCGCCGGCGGCGCGAGGACACGCATCGCTTCGTGCTGATCCTGCCCTTCGGCGAAGGCGAAACCAGGATCGAGCTCAGCCCGCAGGATTATGCCGCACTGACGCGCGAGATGGTGCGCTTCTGGAATGAGCAGGGCGAGGCGGCGTCGCGGACGCCGGCGCCTCAAAACGAAGAGGACGAAGGCTGATGGCGCATTGGCTGATCAAATCGGAACCGTCGGTCTACTCCTGGGACGACCTGGTCAAGGCCGGCGCCAAGGGCACGCATTGGGACGGAGTGAAGAACCACACCGCCAAGCTCAACCTGATGGCAATGAAGACCGGCGATCAGGTCTTCTTCTATCACTCGAATGAGGGCCTCGAGGTCGTCGGCATCGCCGAGGTGATCAAGGAGCACTATCCCTGGACCGAAGCTGGCCCGCCCTGGGTGCTGGTCGATTTCAAGGCGCTGAAGCCGCTGCCGAAGCCGGTTTCTCTCGTCGCGGTCAAGGCCGAGCCGAAGCTCGCCAAGATGTCGCTCGTCACCTCCTTCCGGCTCTCGGTGCAGCCGGTGGCCGACGAGGAATGGGCTCTCGTCTGCAAGATGGGCGGGCTCTGAAGCTCAGGCGCCATAGAAGTCCCTGAGGCGCGGGTGGACCGACGGTTTGCCCAGCGCCTTGGGACGGTAGTTTATCGTCGAGTCCTTGAAGCGATCCTCGATCTTGTCGCAGAGCCGGTCCCGATCCGGCTTGTGCTTGAGGATGAAGGCCGAGCGATCACCCTCGCGCCAGAACATGCCGAAACCGGTGCGCTCATCGTGCTGTGCCGCGGTAAGCGAGCCCTGGAAACTATAGCCGCCGGGCTCGAAGCGAATGTCGACCCCGGGCTGCGCGCATTGCGCGATCATCCAGGCGAGCGCCGCATCCGAGAGGCCGTGGTCGGGATAGCCGCCGCCAATGTCCGAGTGAACGCCCGGGAACCAGACCTGATCGATGCGCTGGCTAGGATGCGCCTCGGTCTCGTCCCATGGTACCGGCGCGAAGACTTTCCGGTTCTCGTCGATGGCGAGGGCCTGGAAGCCGAAAGGCACGCGGCTGCTCAGCTTGGCGTCGTGGAAGCGGTGTCGGAACGGATTGACCAGGTTCATGACGCCAGGCAAGCCGAGCGCCGCCACGGTGTCGAAGACTGCGACGAGATGGATCGGGGCGTCGCGGCAGGCATAGGTCTCGCGAAAGACGGCAGCCTTCGCCCGCCGCTCTTCCGCCCCGCGCGGGCCGTATTGCGTCTGGTAGATGCCGATCGCCTCCGCGACGATCCTGTCCCGTTCCTTCTTGGCGTCGGCATTGTCGGCGGTGATGTCGGTGCCGTTCTGCAGCCGCGCCGGGATGCCGCAGAGCAGGACGGCCGAGGCCAGGCTGCGCGCAGTATAGGCGCCGCGGCTGAAGCCGAAGACGGCGATGCGGTTGCCAGCGACCTCGGTTCCGGCCGGCCCGTCCCAGTTGAGGAGCAGGAATTCGTAACAGTCATGGATGTTCTGGGTGATGCCGGACCCGGTTGCCTTTCCGACGAGATTTTGGGCCCAGCGCGACCAGCTCAATCTCTTGCCGGGCTCGGTCCCGACGCCGGCATCATAGAAGCAGACCTGGTCTGGAGCCGATCTCGCCCACTCGTACATCTTGAAGATGTTGGTGGCGCCGTCGTCGACGCGCACGCCGCGCTGGCCAGTCCCATCGGAAAAGACGCAAAATGTCCTGGGCATGGTATCGGCTTTCCCGTTGCCTCTAGGTCATGTCTAGCACGATCCCGCTCAACCGGGGATTGAATTCCTGGGCGCTGCGCGACTGTCGCACTCGCCGAAAGTCTGTGACACCAAAGTGCGAGCCCGTGGCGCTTGTCGGCGCGAGCTTGCTGCCTATGATGCGACCAACTCGAAAAAGGCCGGTCGGATCGCGGTAGCATCGCTGTCGCAATCCGTATGTCGGCCCCGATCAAGGCCCAGCCTGGGGAGACGCCTGTTATGACCGAGATGATCTACGATGTGCCGGCTTCCTGGGCCAAGAAGGCATGGTTGAACGACGCCAAGTACAAGAAGATGTATGCGGCCTCAATCAAGGATCCCGACAAGTTCTGGGGCGAGCAGGGCAAGCGAATCGACTGGTTCAAGCCCTACAGCAAGGTCCGCAACGTCAGCTACAAGCCGGGCAAGGTCTCGATCAAATGGTTCGAGGACGGCACCACCAACGTCGCCTTCAACTGCATCGACCGGCACCTTGCGACGCGGGCCAAGCAGACGGCGATCATCTGGGAAGGTGACGACCCCAGCGAGTCGAAGAAGATCAGCTACGGCCAGCTCTATACCGAGGTCTGTAAGTTCGCGAACGTGCTGAAGGCCAAGGGCGTCAAGAAGGGCGACCGGGTCACGATCTACCTGCCGATGATCCCTGAAGCGGCCTACGCCATGCTGGCCTGCGCCCGGATCGGAGCGATGCATTCGGTGGTGTTCGGCGGCTTCTCGCCGGACTCGCTCGCAAGCCGGATCGAGGACTCCGATTCAAAGATCGTGATCACGGCGGATGAGGGCCTGCGCGGCGGCCGCGCCGTGCCGCTCAAGAAGAATGTCGATGCCGCCGACGACAAGGTGAAGGGCGGCATCGCCACGGTGATCGTGGTCAAGCGCACCGGCAGCAACGTCACCATGAAGGATGGCCGCGACGTCTGGTATCATGACGAGGCCGCGAAGGTCTCGGGCCATTGCCCGCCAGTCGAGGTCAAGGCTGAGGACCCGCTGTTCCTGCTCTACACATCGGGGTCGACCGGCAAGCCCAAGGGCGTGCTGCATACCAGCGGCGGTTATCTCGTCTACGCCGCGATGACGCATCAATACGTCTTCGATTACCATGACGGCGACATCTACTGGTGCACCGCGGACGTCGGCTGGGTCACCGGCCACAGCTACATCCTCTACGGGCCGCTCGCCAACGGCGCGACGACGCTGATGTTCGAGGGTATCCCGACCTATCCGACGATCTCGCGCTTCTGGGATGTGGTCGACAAGCACAAGGTCAACATCTTCTACACCGCCCCGACCGCGATCCGCTCGCTGATGGGCGCCGGCGAGGAGCCGGTGAAGAAGACCAAGCGCAAGTCGCTGCGCCTGCTCGGTTCGGTCGGCGAGCCGATCAATCCGGAAGCCTGGGAGTGGTATCACCGCGTCGTTGGCGAGCGCCGCTGCCCGATCGTCGACACCTGGTGGCAGACCGAGACCGGCGGCATCCTGATCTCGCCGCTGCCGGGTGCGACAAAGCTCAAGCCCGGCTCGGCGACGCGGCCCTTCTTCGGGGTCAAGCCCGAGCTGGTCGACGCCGAAGGCAAGGTGCTCGAGGGCGCCGCCGAGGGCAATCTCGTCATCGCCGAGAGCTGGCCCGGCCAGATGCGCACGGTCTATGGCGACCATAAGCGCTTCGAGGAGACCTATTTCGCGACCTATCCGAACAAGTATTTCACCGGCGATGGCTGCCGGCGCGACGCCGATGGCTATTACTGGATCACCGGCCGCGTCGACGACGTGATCAACGTCTCCGGCCACCGGATGGGCACGGCCGAGGTCGAATCGGCGCTGGTCGCGCATCCGCAGGTCTCGGAAGCCGCTGTCGTCGGCTATCCGCACGATATCAAGGGGCAGGGCATCTACGCCTATGTCACGCTGATGGCGGGCGAGAAGCCCTCGGCCGACCTGAAGAAGGAACTGGTCTCCTACGTCCGCAACGAGATCGGCCCGATCGCCTCGCCGGACCTGATCCAGTTCGCGCCCGGCCTGCCCAAGACCCGCTCCGGCAAGATCATGCGCCGCATCCTGCGCAAGATCGCCGAGGACGAGTTCGGCGCGCTCGGCGACACCTCGACCCTGGCCGATCCGGCCGTCGTCGACGATCTGATCGCCAACCGCCAGAACAAGCGCAAGGCTGGCTAACGGCTCGGCCGAGCTTCAGGCCACACGGGCCGGCGTGATCGCGACAGCACCGGCGAGCACCTGCTCGCCGGCGATGCTGACCTGGTTCCGGCCTTCCGCCTTGGCGGCGTACAGCGCCTGGTCCGCCGCCTCTATCAGGGCTTCCCAGTCGGCGCCGCCGCGGCGCCCGGTGGCGACGCCGAAGCTCGCGGTGACGCGCAGTTCCGTGCCGTCAGCGAGCGTGATCGCCTGTTCGGCGATTGCAGCGCGCAAAGTCTCCGCGATCCGCGCGAGCGTGCGGATGCTGGTGTTCGGGAGCACAATGGCGAATTCCTCGCCGCCATAGCGCATGACGAGATCATTCTTACGGACCATCTCCGTCACCAGCGCGGCGACGGCACGCAGGACGGTATCGCCGGCGACATGGCCATAGGTGTCGTTGATCGGCTTGAATCGGTCGATGTCCATCAGGATCAGGCCGGTCTCGACCGGCAGATAGTCGAAATCGGGATCGCCCTGCCCGAGACGGTCGAAGGTGCGGCGGTTCAGCAGGCCCGTCAGTGCGTCGGTCTCGGCCTGCACCTTCAGACGCTCGGTCAGGCGCAGGCGCTCGCGCAGCTTGAGTCGCAGGATCTCGAGCGCGGCGAACAGCTCGTGGACTTCGCCGCCATGACTGCCGATCCGTGCCGGCCGATCGAGGCTGCGTTCCTCGGCGAGCGCGACGATATGGTCGCGGGCCTGGAGCAATGGCCGGAAGATACGGCGGCGTGCCGCCAGAAGCAGGGACAGATTGATCAGGACGATCAGCACGGTGAAGGCGGCGACGGCCTGCAGCCACCAGGCGCTGGCGGTGCGGGCCGCTTGCGCGTGCCTCAGCATGTCGTCGAGGAAGTGCTCGCGCAACTGCTCCAGCGGCGCCATCGACGGCACGTATTGCAAGGTCATCTCTTCGGTGGTGACCGAATAGTAGCCGGATTTCCCTTCGGCGGTCAGCCTCGCGATCAGGCCCAGACCCTCGCCGAAATAGAGGCGGTTCGCCTCGCCGACAGCGGTGACGAGGTCCGGTGCATCGGCGTGAAGAGCAAGCTGGCGCTCCAGCGATTGCCAGATCTGCAGGATGCGGCCGTGGGTGAGGACGAGTTCGTCATAGGCCCTGGTGGAGAGCGGCTCATGCGCGGCAATCGACGGGGCGAGGAAGGAGCCCATCCGCCCGGCATACTCACGCAAGTCGCCCAGCATCTGCCCGGTCAGAGCGTGTCCGGCCAGCGAACTGTCATGTTCGGTCAGCTCGGCCATAGCCGCGGTCACTAGCGGCCGCATCGTCTCGACCACATCGAACATGCCGGTGATCACAGCCCGGATGTCGATGCTGCTGCGCTCGGTCAGGGGCAGGGCGCTCAATCGGTCAGCCGCGCGACGCGCCTCGCCTAGGCGGAGCTGGACGGCCATCAGGCTATCCCGCGCGACGAGATGCCGGGAAACCTCATTGGCGGTGTCCGGCGCGATCGCGGCCAGCGCCTGGTCGCTCAGCGCGCGGAACTCGGCGAGCTTGCGCCGTGCCGGCGTGTCGGAAGCAGGTTCCTCTCCAAGCACGCTGTTCATCGGTCCGCGTTCGGCGGAGAGCCGGTTCGCTGCGGTCAGCACCTTGCGGTATAGCGTCAGCGCCTCGAGATTGCGGCTGGCGCGGAGATGGTCGCTGCCGAGAATGCTGATCAGGCCGAGCGCCAGCGCGAGCGACAGCGCGAGCATCACCATGCAGCCCAGGACGAGCTTGGTATCGAGGCTGGCGCCGCGTCGCGTGCGGGCGGTGACAGGCTTTGAGGATCGATCGCTCAACAGGGGCGTGCTTCGCAGGGACGAGTTGCCGTTGCGTGAGCTATCGAAGGCGGCCCTTGAGATTCGGTAAATTCGATGCCGCCAAAAGCCGGCGCTTCAGCTCTCTGCCGGCTTGCGGCGGCCCTTCCGACTGATCTTCCTGCCGTAGAGCTCAAGCTTGTGACGGACGATTTCGTAGCCCAGCTTGGCTGCGATCTTGGCCTGCAGCTCTTCGATCTCGGGCGAGGAGAACTCGACGACCTGGCCGGTCTCGACATCGATCAGGTGATCATGATGCTGCTGGTCTGCGTGCTCGTAGCGCGAGACGCCGTCCTCGAAGGCGTGGCGCTCGATCGCGCCTTGCGTCTCCAGCAGCTTCATCGTGCGGTAGACGGTCGAGAGCGACAGCGTCGGGTCGTGCACGAAGGCGCGGGTGAAGATGCCCTTGGC
>JAESGM010000378.1_pt1 | contig 46042 bp, 37 predicted proteins | sample 9269721 | NCBI WGS metagenome assembly JAESGM01 (sample SAMN15720920, study PRJNA650825) | algae metagenome | isolation source: Komarekiella atlantica HA4396-MV6 and co-occurring heterotrophs from... | place: USA: Theobald House, Kauai, HI | collected 2009-07-29
ATCGCAGTTAGTACAGATGTGATTTTGTTTACCTCTCCGCTTTCCATTCTTTCTAATTTCCGTAGACCCACAGTATGGACATTGCACAGTAGATGACCTCAATTCATCCCTCTATTATGCAATGCCTTATTTTTTAATACAGTTCAGATAAACCTTTTTCCTCTTCCTCTGCGCTATATGTATCAACTTGAGGTGAAACCGTATGACCCTTGCATAGTCTTACATATTACATCTATATTGTTTTATTAATCACTATTGTTTTTGCCAAAATTGCGTAATTAAACGTATAAAAACATAGAAATATTCGTCATCTTTTTATTGATAATCAACAGCAGCTTTACCAATTAGGTCTTCCAGTTTCATAAACTGGGTTTGTACGCTCAGCTACCAAACACAGCTAACAATACTGGTTGCGCTTTCAAGCGACCGTATTGCCATAAAGTCTGTAGTCAAGGCAGCCAAACCCTAGAAGCGGCAGTAGTTTATAACTTAACTCCCCAACTGACGGAAACTTTAAAAAAAATGAAACTGACTTTTGAAAAATTTGTAATTGGTGTCTCAATAGCTATTGGTGTGAGCGCTCTTGCTACTGTGCCAGCACAAGCTGGTACGCTCACCGGCGCTACTATCGGTGGAACAGCAGCAAGTGATTATTTAGTCTATGACTCCAACGCTACAAATACCTTTGTCATGCCCAATTCCCAGACAAATGTCCAAAAAGTCTTAGGTGGAAACGCTGTAAGCCCTACTGGAAACGTAGAGTTAGCTGCTAATAGTGAAAAAGCTGGTTTTAATTTTACCAAGAACACCACTTTACAAGGGCAAATTGGTGGCAAAGATATTACTCTCAGCAGCTTAGTTCTATCTGACTGGACAAGTTCTTACAAAGGAACGACCTTTGGTCAGTATTGGTTTGAGCAGGCTTTAGCTTTCAACGGTTTCGGTAGTGTTGTTGGTACAACCGCAGGTCAGGTTCTATTTGGTAATTTTGTCAACCAAGGCGGCTTTCAACGCTTCAGTGACCCCAATATTTCATACATCAACCAAAATGATAGCACTGGTTTAATCAGTATTGGGTTAGCAGGTCACTACAATGCAGCACCATTGCTAGGGCTTCCGTCTAATCCATTACGTCCATTACAAGCAAGTGAAATCGTTAAATACACCTATAATGGTGTGACTGACTACTTATTTAGCTTTCAAGCTACCAGGTCAGGTTTAACTGAACTCAGTGATGGTATATCTCACAATGGTAATTACGAAGTTACCATCAAAGGTGTGCCTCCAACAGCAGTGCCAGAACCCTCAGTCATACTCGGTCTGCTGGGCGTTGCTGGAGTTTTTGCAACACAACGCAAGTTTAAAAAAGCGTCTATTTGAAACTGCCGTTTAAACACTACAATCTAGCAAGGGAGCTATAAGCTCCCTTTTTTTTAGCAATTTCTTACAACTATCAAATGATTTGTACCTCAGTTAAATTCCCTAATATTCAGATAACAACTTCTCTAAATAAAAAGTTTTTATGTCGTTTATATGGGCAAATTCTAAGAGAATTTGCTCATATAAACTAGGTAGATTAATTTATATAATAGACTAATTATTTGCTAAAAAAGTTATAAAAAATGCGTGAAGAAAAGCTTAAATTTTATTGATGTTTGTATTTTAGGATAATATCATTAAACACAGAAGTGCAGCAAAAACTTATTTTATATTTTATCTACTAAAATAAAATGAATAGTTTTAATTTATCACATTTTGTATGCACTGTTGTTTTAGTCTCTGGCAAAAATTGTGAACTTTTGACCTAAGAAAATAGGCAGCAATGACAGCACATTTACTTACCATAAATCAGCAATTAAAATCGCATCAATTAAGACGAATTTTGCTACTTGAAGATAATGATGTCAATAGGATGCTGTTGAGTGACTATCTAAGTTATTGTGGGTACGATGTCCAAAGCTTGTCAAAAGGCTCCGCTTTTTTCTCAACTATAGAGAGATTCCAACCGGAGTTAATGTTATTAGACTTAAAGTTGCCAGATATTGATGGTTATTCGCTCTTAGAACAGATCCAGAAAAAACCAAGTTTGTTAAATATTCCTGTCATTGTAGTTTCAGCCTTTGCCTTTAAAGCTGATCAAGAACGAGCTATGAGGTTGGGTGCACGTCACTACTTTGTTAAACCCGTAAATCTTAAGAATCTGATCCTAACAATTGAAGAAGAGTTTACTGAGCGTTACGTATGAGCTAACCTAATTCACAATGTATTTATTCTACTTGTTTTTGAGCAATAAACTCTTCAACAGTCTCACTCATATTTTGCACAGAACTACCAAGTTTAGAAATTTTAAGTTGTAATTGTGCTAACATCAAAACTGCTGTTTGTAATTCATTGAGCATTTCACTCATAGACTCACGATACTGGGATTCAAAATCTTGTAAATTCATATTTATATTGTTATATTAAATAACTTTAAAAGTGACAACTACAATCATAATCATAGATTTGATTTACTCAATCCGTTAATTTGCCTAATGTTATCAGTTAAATTGTAAATCCGAAATATTGCTTATTGATTAACAAAATACATATAAAAACATGACTATCTTTGTAATATAAAAGCTAAGATTTTAACCCATATTTATAAAAATTTATTATTAAATAATCGTGTAAAAAGTAAAAGTGATTTACAAAATATAAACGCAATAAAATACTTATATTAAAACTCATCTATTGATTTTATTTAATTGACCAATCAAATCAATTTAGAGTTATTAATAGTATTAATTTTAAATATGTATGAGTTTGAATGAGATGTAAGACACCTAAGAGTACTAAAAATTTAAGTGTAAATACGATGAGCGAACACACTTCTACTTAATATTTACTTGATAAATGCTCTGTTAAATCGGCATAAAAAAATAATTTTTCTTAAAATAGAGAAAGATTACCTAACTTTGGTTGTGACAATACCTACTCAAACACTACCACTGATTAAAGAACCCGAAAGATTGGAAAGCCGTCTAGCCGAAATTCCGCCGGAACCGGGAGTATATTTCATGCGGGATAAGAATGATCGCATAATGTACATAGGTAAGTCGCGCAAATTGCGATCGCGTGTTCGTTCCTATTTCCGAGACGCGTACAACAAGAGCGAACGCATAGCTACAATGGTAAAACTGGTGACAGAAATTGAATTTATCGTCACCGATACCGAAGCCGAAGCTTTAGCGCTGGAAGCAAACTTGATTAAGCAACACCAACCTTACTTTAACGTGTTGCTCAAGGATGATAAAAAATATCCCTATGTATGCATTACTTGGTCAGAAGACTATCCTCGCATCTTTATCACCCGCAAGCGCCAATTAGGTAAAGAAAAGGATAAATTTTATGGCCCTTATACTGATTCTGGTCTATTGCGAGAAATATTACGCCTGTGCAAGCGAATTTTCCCCTTAAGACAACGACCTCAACCACTATTCAAAGATCGTCCTTGCTTGAATTATGATTTAGGACGATGTCCGGGTGTATGTCAACAACTGATTTCATCAGAAGAATACCGCAAAATTGTGCAAAAAATAGCGATGGTATTCCAAGGTCGGACTCAAGAACTGATTGATATCTTGACACAACAAATGCAAGCAGCAGCAGAAGGGATGAACTTTGAGTCAGCGGCACGGATTCGCGATCAAATTGCTGGGTTAAAGTCGCTAAATGCGAATCAAAAAGTGTCGCTACCAGATGATACAGTTTCGCGGGATGCGATCGCACTGGCAGCTGATGATAAACACGCCTGCATTCAATTATTCCAGATTCGCGCTGGGCAATTAGTAGGACGCTTAGCATTTCTAGCTGATGCTTATGCAGATCCAGGAGCTATCTTACAACGAGCTTTGGAGGAACATTACCAAACCGCTGACTCAGTGGAAATACCCACAGAGATTTTAGTACAACACGATTTACCAGATGGAGGAATATTAGCTGATGTCTTGACTCAGCGTAAAGGAAGAAAAGTCACGATTTTGGCTCCAATGCGGCAAACCAAGGCAGAATTAATTGAGATGGTAGAGCGAAACGCCCAGTATGAATTGCAAAGAATGCAGAAATTAGGCGATCGCAACCATCAAGCAATGCAAGATTTAGCCACCATTCTCGATTTACCAGACTTACCGCACCGCATCGAAGGTTATGACATTTCCCATATTCAAGGGTCAAATGCTGTAGCTTCTCAAGTCGTGTTTATTGATGGTTTACCCGCTAAGCAGCACTATCGCCATTACAAAATAAAAAATCCTACAGTTACAGCAGGACATTCAGACGATTTTGCTAGTCTTGCTGAAGTTATCCAGCGTCGGTTCCGCAAGTATAGCGTCAGCGAAAGCGCTACAGATCCACTGCCACGCTTGGGTAATCCTGACTGGCCTGACTTAATCATGATAGATGGTGGTAAGGGTCAGCTATCGTCAGTTGTTGCTGTTTTGCAAGAGATGAATGTATTAGAAGACTTGCGAGTTGTGAGTCTAGCGAAGCAGCGAGAGGAGATTTTTTTACCGGGAGAGTCCAAACCCTTGACAACTGATGCAGAACAACCAGGAGTACAGTTGTTGCGACGATTGCGGGATGAAGCACATAGGTTTGCAGTCAGTTTCCATCGCCAGCAACGCACTGACAAGTTGAAGCGATCGCGTTTAGATGAAATCCCCGGTTTGGGACACCATCGGCAAAAGCAGCTATTGGGGCATTTTCGCTCAGTTGATTATATTCGGCAGGCCACACCTACACAACTTGCTGAGGTTGCAGGGATTGGCCCTCATTTGGCTCAAGAAATTTACGATTATTTTCATCCTTCTTGATAAATCTTCACCTCTGATATGGTCTGGGAAAAGGGTAAGGGTTTAAATTCAGCCCTTACTCTTTTCCCTTTTCCGTTTAACCGAGGAATATTAGGGAGCATGAAGACTAATAATCAAGAATGACTCGCGCTGTCCAATACCGAGATCCTGATTCAGTGATTTCAGAACTGCTAGTACATTCTCAGTATTCAACAACAGTTCACCCACTCCCATCAACGCTACGAACAACTCTTGAAGTGCCGAGCAGAAAAAGCCATCGTTTAGAAGTTCGGTAGTTTTGATTAATTTATCTCACGAAAATTTTATCTCATAAATCTTACCAACAAATGTTAACTAAATCTTAAGACATAAATTTTGTAACTCAAGATACAGTAATTTCTGGGTTTTGATTTTTGAATACAAGAACGGCTTTTTTTGTATTCGTCTGAAATAACTACAAATAAGGCTCTCTCAAAGCATTAATCATAGGGATCAGTGAATCTCTAAGCAAGATTTAATTAAAAAAATATTTATGTGTCTAAAGTAAGAGTATACAATGACCTAAATTATAAGATAATAAACAAAGATATGAAAAAGTTTTCAAATCTAAAATTTTGTTTAAAATAATAAACCAAATATCACGACAGTTTGTTAAGTTGGGTTGAACCAGAATTTTTCCTGGTTTAACACGCAGTTTTACAAAATAAAAAATAATCGCAACCAGGGGTTTTAAAATGCAAATAGTACAAAAGATTCACTGCCCAAACTGTGGGAGTAAAGCAGAACGCTATTATATTTTTGATAGTCAATTAACTCGAACGCAGTGCCCAAGTTGTGATTATTTGATGATTAGTTGCACTCGTACTGGCAGAGTCATTGAGGCTTATGCCCCAGGGATTCACGCACACCATTAAAAATTAAAAATTGGAGAATCGTTTTCTCTAATTTTTAATAAACTTATTTAAAATCTATATTAAGTTTGACTCTAGAAACTAAAAGTAGCTCCAGCTACTAGCTGCAAAAGATAATGTCAAGCCTAATACGTATTAGGCTTGACATTATCTTTTGAGCAGCTTGGGTCACGCCAAATAATATCTCAGCCAATACTTTTAAGAATTTGCACTCTTTAGCTCTCTTGTAGTTTAAGAGAAGGTTAAAGGCTAAAGTGTAAGGATAAAATTTAAGCTTTTCCCTTTTCCTTCTACTCTTTAACCGAGAATTATTGGTGTATCAGCACTGCTATAACTATAGTCTTGGCGTCAATGGATCAAGACAGGGAATGTAGAAGGTGGCTCATACTTTTTTATTGGAACCAGGACGCTGGACAATTCAAGGAAGCTGGCTGGAACGTAATGGCTTGCCAATCAGCGTCAAGGGTATGACTTTAGTGGCTTGGAATCGAGATAACTGGTTTACTATGGCCACAAAGCTAATATTTCCAGGTAATAGCGATCGCTCGGAAATCTCGTTGCAATACAAAGGGCGTCTGCATGATGGAGAACGCCAGTATACTTTTTTACTCCAGCATAATCTCTTAGGGCAGGTTGAAGGCGAAGGCTGGATTGGCCCAGATACCATTGTGCAGCGTTATTGGGTACTAGGCGATCGCCAGCGTCGTAGTGGCTTTGAAACCCTACTCCGAGTCAATGATACTAGCTACTACCTAACCAGTGGTATATTAGTCGGTCACTTTTTAACTAGCACAATGGAAGCAAGCTTAGAACGTCAGTTAACATAACAGTCATTTGCCATTTTTCATTTTTTCAAAGTCTTTAAGTAGCTTTTGACCCTTAACTCTTTGATTAACAACTATTGGCTCAAAATTGGGCAAACTAAATCAGAATCAAAGCATTTGGCTGTCTCAAACAAGCCAGGAGTTCTCTATAATTCTGACCCGCCAAACTATTTTTGAACATTAGAGTCAAATTTTCTACTATGTCAGACCCCAACATTGGTCGCTTACTTAGCAAACGCTACCAGCTTCAGGAGTTAATCGGCACTGGAGCAATGGGCCGGGTTTATCGTGCTAAGGATATTTTGTTGGGAGGAGTACCTGTTGCTGTAAAATTTCTTGCCTTGTCAATCCAAAACGAAAAGATGCGATTGCAAGACCGCTTTGAGCGAGAAGCGAAAACCTGTGCTTTACTAGGGCAAAAAAGCATCCACATTGTCCGAGTAATGGACTATGGCGTAGATGAAAATAACACTCCGTTCTACGTTATGGAATACCTGCAAGGACAAAGCCTAAACAATATTGTCCGTAAGCAGCAACTAGCTTTGCCAAGATTTCTCAGCATGGTGCGCCAAATTAGCTTGGGGTTACAGTGCGCTCATAATGGCATCCCAGTTGATGGCACAATTTGCCCAATTATCCACCGCGATATCAAGCCTAGCAATATGCTAGTGATTCAAGACTCTAGTTTCGGGGAGTTGGTCAAGGTTCTAGACTTTGGTATTGCTAAGTTAATCCACTCAGACGGCGATCATACAAAATTTTATTTGGGAACCCTGGCTTACTCCTCTCCCGAACAGATGGAAGGTAAGGAACTGGATAACCGCGCCGATATTTATAGTTTGGGTGTAATGATGTTTGAAATGCTTACAGGCAAAATGCCACTGGTTGCACCAACTCACTCATTTGGAGCATGGTATAAAGTACATCACTATCAACAACCACGTTCTTTTTCTGAGGCTGCCCCTGGATTATTGCTGCCAAAGGAAGTCGAAAATCTGGTGATGAGTTGCCTAGCCAAACCAGCGAGCGATCGCCCTCAAACAATCAGTGAAATCCTGAAAATTTTAACATCCCTAGAACAGCCTCAGCAAATACGCAAAATTAAGCAAGACAGCCATGCACTGGTTCCCACTACAGTTAGCACTGAGCTTGAACAAAAAACGAAAGCCGATTTACGGCTATCCTTATCAAACGATGAAATTGCTCGTGCCATTTCCTGGCCCCAAAATAAACCAATTGCCGATATTGTATTTACCCAGCCGATTCATATCAATGGTGAGGTTTTACCTGCCTTGTGGGTTATGCTACAGCAACAAGAAATTCAAAAGCGTTTAGTCTGTACTCGCTACAATCAATTTCTTTTTATTTCTATTCCTCATCCCATGTTGCTGTGGATTACTGTCATCTACAACCGCAAACATGGCGCTAAATGGGTACATTACTACCTCGATCTCAAAACCAGTCTTGGTCAAGAAATTGCCCGCTTATTACAGCATAAAGGTTACTACCGTCTTTTGTTCTTTGCGCGAGAAACACCAAGTCGCTGTGCTCATATCCTACTTTCCAGTATCGCTCCTGCTCAACGCCAACGATTACAACAGTGGGTAACAACTAGCAACGCTTTGGTGTCATCTGCCGATCCCCAAATTAGTAAAAGCTTACTCAAAAGCGAGTACGAAAAGATTAAGCCTCAAATTTTGGCAAAGCTGGAAGGAATTGATACAGATTCTCCATACGACCTTTCTGGCTAAGAAAATATTCTGATATTACATAAAACATCTGTAGTATAAAGAGTAGCTACTCAGTAAATGTAAAGTTTTATAAATAATCTATATATATAGTTGTAATTTTTAGTTATAAAAAGTAGGAAGAGTAAAAACGTTAGCTGCAAAAGCTAGTCTCTATGAAAGCTTCCTCTGCACCGTATATCAGGGGACAATAAATTATGATGCTGACACGTGAGAGAGATTTGCTTATGCACCAATTAATTTAAGCTAGAGGCTTGAATAAATTCAGACTTCAGTGATATGTAGTCAGAATCGTTAATAAGTCTTAGTTTAGATGGTGAATTTAACTCCTGCGCTTTGGTTTTATTTTCTCAGCCTTTGAAATTGTTTATCGAAGTTGACGCCCCTGCATCCCCAGCTCTTTTCCTCCTTGGAACTAAGCAAGAGAAGGAGGTCGCCCACAGCGACATTAGAAAGACTCTATGCCATAGTGGAGCCGGAATCTAAGCCCCACTGGTGCTTGAGAAGCTCCTGATAAGTTGCCTCGCGCACGACCATTTGCTCATAAAGCTTGACTAAAAAGTCTTTAGCTTGGTCATGGCTCATGTGTTGCACCTGAGTGGCAAATGAGCGGATGCTGAATTGCTGTTCCAAGGATAATTCAATTGGTTGACTCATAATTAACTCCGAAAAAAACAACGCGTAAAGGTGATATCACTCACAGAAGTCCAAACGTGATTAAGATTTGGACTTTTCTGTGTCCCACATTTGTTCTTCCGTATTAAGAAAGATAACAAGTGTTTGACAGGTTGCCCACATCCTAAGTGTGGACTTTTTTTGATTTGAGTTCTTGCACCTGACTCTACTGATATATATCCCAAGTCCATTAGAGCGATTTCGGGAAAATTTAGGATTTGTAAACTCAGGCTGTAACTCCCTTCTTAACTCTCTACCTCTGTAAACCTCTCTTAAAAAGACAGGTTCAGCTAATGTTCCCCTTGTAGGAGAAAGGGAAATATAAGGTATTAAACGTGCATTATATTCGCCATACCTCATAAGGTGCAAGAAGTCAATTCACCAATTTATATAAATTTAGCCTCCAAAATTATCTAAGGAGGCTAAAAATATTTGTATCAAGTTGTAAAGAAGAAAAATGCTCAGGCTGAACAAATTGCTGAGTATATCTACCGGATTTGTCCTTTGTCTTACCCTACGGGTTCGCTCTTAGCGTTCTCGTAGAGTAGCCGCTAAGGCGTCTATGTCATTCGTCCTTCATCCAGTAGCTAATAACTAATGACTATTGACTATCTTCAAGTGAGACAATGACAACTGTGATGTTATCGTGTCCACCTTCTTCTTTAGCAGCCTCAATTAGAGAAAGAGCAGCTTTATCAACCCAAGGCGTGTCTTGGAGGTGGCCAGCAATCTTTTGATTGACAAGTTCTTCTGTCAAACCATCACTGCATAATAGCAAGCGATCGCCAACTTTTACATCCAATGGTTGCAAATCAATCTGATGCAGGTCTTCACGCCCCAAACAGCGCGATAATACATGACGAAAAGGATGAATCCGTGCTTCATCTGTAGTAATGTCACCAATTTTGATCGCCCGTGCCACCCAAGTATGGTCTTCTGTTACTTGCTCTAATTGCGACTCTCGGAAGCGGTACAGCCGCGAATCGCCAACATGAGCGCACCAAGGAGCTTCTGGGGCACGAAAAATTACCACTACAATCGTTGTACCCATATCAGCGCGTTCAGGATGATTTTGCTGATCCTGTAAAATTGCTTCATTGGCCCCCCACAAAGCTTGCTCTAGCAACTCTTGGGAAGATTTAGAAGATTGCCAATGCGCGACCAAATACGTCTGAATTTCTTGAGTTGCAATGCGACTTGCTTCTTCACCTCCCGCATGACCGCCCATTCCATCGGCAACAATGAAAAATCGCCCTTCTGGGTCGATATAATAAGCATCTTGATTATTAGAACGAATAAGTCCCGGATCACTGGAACCCGTGAAATTAAGTTTCATAAATTTTTCTTCAACAATTAATACATCCGATCGTAACGGTCAAGGCGTAAAAGTAGTCGGATCAGGATCACTGAAAGCCCTGCTGCAATTAAACCAGGCACTAGTGCCCACCATACATAATTGTTAACCACTAAAATCGTAGCTGAAAGTGTGAAACCACTGATTAACAGAGCATAACTTATTGAAAGCTGAATACTGCTCTGCCGTCGTAGCAGGCGTTCTGTTTCTATAGACCGAACGCGAACGCGTACATCTCCCCGCTCTAGTTTGTCTAGTGTATCTTCTAATCTACGTGGCAGTCCAAATGCGCTACTACTTACCTGAACTGCTTGGCGACTTAATTCATTGAGAAAGCTATTCCCCTCAGAACCATTCATATTGGTCATAAGCTGCATTGCATATGGTTGGGCAACTTCCATAAAGTTAAATTCTGGATCTAGACCTTTGCCTACCCCCTCTAGGGTGGAAAAGGCTCGCATTACAAAAGTGAAGGTTGCTGGAAATCTAAATGGCTGATTATAAGCTATTTCGTAAAGGTCGTCACTAATTGCTGCGACTGATTGATTCTCAAAAGGCTTATCCATGAAATTGTCCAGCATATACTGGACAGAACGCCGCACAGGGCCCATATCATCTACTGGTGCGATCGCTCCTAAATTGATGAGAGACTGGACAACGCGATCGCCATCTTTTTGAGCAATACCAAACAGTGTTTCCATCAGTCCTTCACGCACGTTGGACTTAATCCGCCCCATCATGCCGAAATCGTAGAATATCAAAGAACCATCGGGGCTGACGGCAATATTACCTGGATGAGGATCAGCATGGAAGAAGCCACTATTGAGCAACTGTAGCAAATACGCTTGAGCGCCCTGACGAGCAATTACCTTACGATCCAAACCCGCAGCCTCTAAAGCTTCGTATTGGCTAATTTTAATCCCAGGAACATACTCCAAGGTCAGCACGCGAGAAGTGGTGTAACGCCAGTAAACTCTTGGAACTTTCACCCAGTCGTAGCCACGAAAGTTACGGCGAAAAGTATCGGCGTTACGACCTTCATTAAGATAATCAATCTCTTCCCAAAGAATACGGCAACACTCTTCGTAAATACCTATCCAATCTCGCCCTCTTCCCCATTTAGGATGATTTTGAAAGTAGCGGGTAATTCCTTTGAGAATCTGTAAATCTATTTCAAATAACTTCTTCAATCCTGGACGCTGCACCTTAACAACAACTAATTCTCCAGTGTGCAGAACAGCTTTGTGTACTTGACCCAAACTAGCAGCAGCTAACGGAATAGGTTCAAAACTCTGAAACAGTTCAGGAATTTTTTTACCTAGTTCCTTTTCAATAGTTGTTTCTACTTGCTCATAGCTAAATGCTGGCACTTTGTCTTGTAGCTTGGCCAACTCTTCTACATATTCAATAGGGAATATGTCAGCACGGGTAGAAAACAATTGTCCGACTTTGATAAAGGTTGGCCCTAAGTCTAGTAGGGTACTGCGAATCCAGACTGCTTGGGCTTTGCGTCTTGCAGCTTGCTTTACCTCAGTCACACCACCCGTGTAACTCCAATTTTTGTTGTACAGCCAAAGCTTGAACAATAAGGTCAAGACAAAAGACCAAATGTCTACAAACCGCCGTCTATTAGAGTAATTTTCCCGATTCCAACGGTATGCCTTATCTGAATAACCTGTTTCCATATGCTTTGCTTACCGTTGGTTTGTAACTGAAATCACCTAGAAGAAAAAACACTCTGATTCCTAAACTGTTTTTGCTCAAGTGTCATCTGTCATTGTTTCCCCAAACTTCTATTTGCCGAAAGCCGGCGCACCCAAGCGCTTCTCGCAGGGTGCGCTTCTAACGTCGCTAGCGCTGTCTCACGGCAGAAGCGTCTACGGACATCTCTGTTTGTCCATAACTAATGACTAATGACTAAATTTATGCAGAAGTTCTGCGATGATGTTGTAATTCTGTTCGCAGCAGAGCAATTTCTGCTCTTAATTCATCAATATCTGCTTGCAAATCAACTGAAGTGGAACTGGGTTGCCCAGTAGTACCTTTAGTAGTTTGACCTGCATTGGCTGTTTCTGCTGCGCGATTTGCCCGCTCTAAGACTTCATCTGTAAACTGACGCAGTTGCTCTCTAGCTTCAGCATCAAATTTTCCCAGATCACTTAAAGCATCTGTCAAAGCGACCTCTAGTCGCTCATTAATCACTTCTGCTACTGCTCTGCCTACAAAAAAGGCTTGCACAAGGGGGTTACTCATAAATTTTTGTTACGCTTGTCCGCAAGAGAATTATAACTTGCCCGTATGCATTGCGGCTTCTACTGTAGAGCTAGAAATTTGGTGTTGCAGACTTTTTAGTATAGATAGCATTCTTTACCACTTAATAAGCAATTAAAGGCAAAATCAAACTTATAATGTGGTAATTACGGTTATATATGGGAAATTTGTCGTAATTTCAGAACATTAAGTTTTATTACTGAGGGTACAAGGTAGTATCGACACTAAGCAGTACAGTAGTGACTTGTTGCGCTATCACTTACTTCTACAGTTTGACAATTATTTTTAATTAAAGTTAAGTATTTAAAAAATATTAAAAACAAATAAATGGATCTTTTGACGCTGATATTAATACCTTTTTTAGTAGGTATCTTTACTAACAGAGTAGATGCGCTTTTAATAGCTTCTTCTGTTGAAAATGTTTTGAAGCGCCTGCATCATAATGACAAGCAAGTCAATCATGATCTGGAAAAAATACTTAAACTTTGTTTCCTCTCGGCACTCCAAACTATTGCTATAGAATGTCATAAAGAACTAAGCAAATTATCTCCTGTGCAGCGCTACCGAGCAGTAATTATTTACCCACCAGAGCACCGGGATGAACTTCAATGGCTAGACCGAAAGCTGAAGCAGCTTGTTAAAGAGCTAAAACATGTCAAGCAGGCAAAATACGTTGACATACCATTTAAATCCTTAGATGAAATTGCATCACTGCTAACTTCAGAAAGTCAGCTATTGGAAGCAGGCGTTCAAGCAGTAAAGGAAAAACTCATAGCAGAAGCGCTTAATGAGGAATTTATAACTGAATGCTATGCAGCCAAGGTTAAGACAGTTTTATTTGAAAAAGTGCGCGACAACTTTACTTCTGAGATCAAGCATAATCCAGTTATCCGCGATATTTTTGAAGTCAATTTACTAAGCAATATCAATATAAATTTAGCAAAACAGAAATTAAAAACTCAAGATTTAGAAGAATCTTGGTGTTCATATCAAACATCACAATTGCCGCAGCCATCTGAAGCCAGGCGCAAAGTTAAGCTAGAGTTAGACATTGAAAATCTAGATGCAGCGCGCTTAGAAGTGATTATTCAGCATCTCCAGAAACTTTTGGATGATGGTTCAATAAGACTACGAAGAATTGAGGAAGGTTGTATGGAGCTAGTTTTTGATGGTTCCCAAAAAGGTCTTGAGAAACTTGATGCTCTTTTTAAATCAGGTCAATTGACAGAAATATTAGGTATTCCTGTACAAGATGTGTTGGGTGTAGATTCTGATTTTGGATTAAGTAAAACAGCAGTTAACTTAAGCCAATGGCTGCAAAATATGATTGAAGCAGGTTGGCAGACAGTAGAAGAGGTTTTGGGCGAAACAGACAAATTAGTGTTTGCTAGAAGTGGTACTGGTGATCAAGGAGTTTTACGAGCACAGCAGATTGATTTAGAAATGCAAGCGATCGCTAACTCATTAGCTTTGGTTGTTGCTGTCCAGCCAAAAGCAGATCAGGAAAGAGACATACGTTTACAAGTGTATCCAATTAGCAGTAAAACTCTGCCACAAGGTCTTAAATGCATTGTGCTTGATATCTCAGGCCAGAACCTTTTAGAAGTTCAAGCCAAAAATACTAATAAGAGTATTCAACTAAATATTAGTGGCAAACCTGGAGAGCAATTTAGCGTGCAAATTCAGTTGGGTGATGCTAATACTGTGCGGAATTTTGTGATTTAACTGCCTGCAAGGGGTCGGCAATGGGCAAGTTAGTTGTAATTAATTTAGTAGAAGGAAATTTTGAGAGCGGTTTTTCTGTCTCCTTGCAGATTTGGACGGAAGGCGATCGCCAGTGGATTGCTGCTGCAAAGGGAAAACTGCCTTCAGCACCAGAGTTGCATAAACACTATACCTATTGGCAATCACATTATCGCAGCCATGTATCAGGCAGATATTCTGCTCGAATGGGCGTCACGGGAGGTACTGACGCTTCTATCATTGATGAAATCAAAAGAGCTAGCAAACAGTTAAAGTCAAGTCTTAATAATTGGTTAAAAGCAGACTCTAATTTTAGTCCGATCCGCGAAAAACTTTTCCAAAGCCTGAAGGACGAATCTGAGGAAATTCGGGTCATATTTGAGACTGAAAATCCAGAATTGCAGCGTTTACCTTGGCATCTCTGGGATGATTTTTTTAAGCATTATCATCGGGCTGAGGTTGCTTTGTCTTTACCAGTGAAAAAAGGACAAATAGCGACTACCAAAGGTCAAGTCAAAATCTTAGCAGTTTTCGGTAGAGACACCAGAATTAATACCAAAACAGACTGGGAAATGTTGGTAAAACAGTTAGCCGAAAACTCAAACGCCTGCTTGATCCATTTAGATAAACCGAGCTTAGAGTATTTATGTGACCAGATTGATGAGCATAAACCACAAATACTTTTCTTTGCAGGTCACACCCGTAGCGAAGAAGACGCAGAGAGTGGTTTTATTGACCTTAATAACGAGGACAGTATAACGATTGACGATTTAGAACCTGATTTGAGAAAAGCTGTTAAACGCGGTTTGCAATTAGCAATTTTTAACTCCTGTGATGGGTTGGGAATAGCGCGGCAATTGGCCCAGTTGCACGTCCCAAATATCATAGTTATGCGAGAGCCTGTACCGGATGAAGTAGCACAGAAGTTTTTGCAGCGTTTTCTTGAAGCATTTGCTTCAGGAAAGCCTTTACACCTTGCGGTGCGGAGAGCAAGAGAAAGGATAAATCGTTTAGAGAATAAATTTCCTGGTGCTACTTGGTTGCCAATGACTTTTCAAAATCCGGCAGAAGTACCACTAACTTGGCGATCGCTTGGCGGTATCGAAATTAAAAAGCAATCTAATCAAAACAATGTAGCAGGCCTGGAGTCAGAAACAGAGAATACAAGTCAGATTGCTTGGTTAGAAACTGTACTTCCTGGTTTTTCGTCAACAACATCACCGCCAAAGGTACAAACTGTCGTAATTACTTGTAGCAAAAGACATGAGAATCACTTTAGCAATCGTTTTTGCATCTACTGTGGTGAGGCTTTAACTCAGCCGTCGATAGTACAAAGCTTCTCACCTACTTGTAGCAGAGGCCATAAAAATCCTCCTGATAATACCTTTTGTTCACACTGTGGTGAATTTTTGCAACGGGCATCTACTTTAATTGAGCATAATACCCAGCTATCATCACCAACAGTAGAGTCAAAAGCAACACCAACAATGATTGGTAATTCTATTAATTCGGAGGTTTCTAATACAGGAAAGTCTGCGGTAATAGGGAGTATCTTGAAAGGACGCTATAAAATTACTAAAGTCCTTGGTGCTGGTGGATTTGGAAATACTTTTATTGCAGAAGATATGGATTTACCCGGCAACCCTCCCTGTGTCGTTAAGCAACTTAGACCTGCACAGACAGAGCCAAAAGTTTTGCAGATAGCAAGAAGATTGTTTGAATCTGAGGCAGAAGTCCAGTACAGGTTAGGAAACCACGACCAGATACCTGGCATCTTTGCTCACTTTGAGGAAAATCAGGAGTTCTATTTAGTTCAAGAATTTATTGATGGTCATAGCCTGGATCAAGAACTCACTCCTGGAAAGCCGTTACCTGAAATTCAGGTGATTGCTATTTTATACGACATTTTAAAAGTGCTAGAGTTTGTCCACCAGCACAATGTAATCCACCGCGATATTAAGCCCTCAAATTTTATCAGAGGTAAACAAGACCAAAAATTAGTTTTGATTGACTTTGGTGCTGTGAAGCAAATTGAACAGACAACTACTGGTGAATCACTTAGTACAGTTGTTATTGGTACTCGTGGTTACATGCCGAGTGAACAAGTCCGAGGTAAGCCAAGATTTAGCAGCGATATATATGCTGCGGGGATAATTGGTATCCAAGCGCTAACAGGCTTTTATCCCACTCAATTGAAAGAAGACCCATACACTGGAGAAATTCTCTGGCAACACCAAGCCGAAGTTAGTGATGAGGTAGCAGCTATTTTAGACAAGATGGTACGCTATGACTTCAGGGAAAGATATCAGTCGGCTGCGGAAGTTTTACAAGCTTTAGAGGATACGTACAGAATTGTGATAGCAAATTCTACCTCTGCTTAATCAACAATTATGTCTGAATTGAAATCACTGTTTAAAGGTTTTAAATTCTAGATGAACTAATAAATTTTTGACTTGCTACTGTCATGTTAGCCAGGATATTTGATTCAGCACAATTCGCTAATTCTTCTCCCTATAAAGTGTATATTAAACAATTTAATACTAATTTTTGTAACTGTTAACTATCAAAATTCTCCATCATAACATTCCAGTAATTCTTGATAATATCGCTCTGGGATACTGGGTAAATACGTCGTCATTTGTAAGCATTGCCTGCTCAACTTGAAACTTTGGGTAATATTAATTCGACTAAGGAAATCCATATCATGGGAAATGACCCAAATAGCACCTTGAAACTCATTTATACCTGCAACCACTTGTTCAACGGTTTCAATATCTAAGTTATTAGTTGGCTCATCGAGAATTAACAAATCAATTTCAGAGATGCTAATAATTGCGATCGCTAATCTTGCCAACTCACCTCCACTCAGGACGGACGCTGTTTTGTGAACGTCATCATATTTGAATAGAAAGTGTCCCAATTGTTGACGCAACGACTGATAGCTGAGATTTGGATTGGCAGTTTGCATATTTTCTAAAATCGTCTGCTCTCGATTCACCAGTTCATAAGTTTGATCGAGATACACTGCTTTCATCGCTGGTGCAAGCAAAACCTCACCCGATTCCAACATTGCTGCTTGCTTATTTATCCTTAAAATTGCTTTTGCCAGACTCGATTTACCTGAACCATTCGCGCCTACAAAAGCAATGCGATCGCCAGAGGAGACATGTAACTGAATGTTCTGAATTAACAGGCGTTCTGACACCCTTAGATTTGCACCCTGAATATCAATCAAATTTCTGCGTTTTTGACTTTTTTGCTCTAACTGAATACTCGTTGTCTTTGTTGTTTTCACTTTCGTTTCTATAACCTTTTGAGTAGCCTTTGCTACCAATGCTTCATGTTTCTTTTTCGCAGTTCCAGCTGATGCCTCTGCTTTTGTTTTAATTAGTCCTGCGGCCGTTCTGTCTACACTGCCATTAAGAACCTGGGAGCGACCGTTGCGACTAGATTGCGCTGCGCGTTGCTGCTCTTGCATGGCTGTAGCTTGGACGCGTTTAAGTTCCTTTCTGGCGACTTCGTGCGATCGCAATGCTACTTCTAACTCTATTTTTTTCTGTTCTCGATACCCAGAAAAACTTCCCCCGTACACCTTCACCCCTTCAGATGTAAGTTCCCAAGTAACTTCTGTCATTTGATCTAAGAAAAAAGGCTTGTGTGAGACAATCACAAACGCACCAGTGAAATTCAAAAGAAACTGTCTTAAGCTTTCTAATGCTTGCAAATCCATGTGATTTGTTGGCTCATCAAGTAACAGCAAGTTAGGCTGTTTAGCTAAACCAATTGCTAAAAATAGTTTTGTGAGTTCTCCACCACTCAAGTTATTAACAGATAAAGATAAATCAAGCCTTGTGTGAAATTGTACTTGTAAAATTTCTTCAATTTTCCACCATTCATCAGAGATGGAAATCAAAAAATTCAGTAATGTGTCTGCTATGATTTCTTGCCTAATCGTACTGACTTGTGGCAAATAGTAGACAACACCATTACGCGAAATATAACCGGCATTAGGGTTAATTTGACCTGCAATAATCTTTAAAAGAGTTGATTTTCCAATGCCGTTACGCCCAACTAGAGCGATGCGATCACCCGCGTCGATATTCACATCAACTCCTTGAAACAAAGTTCTATCTATGCTGAGTTTATATGCTAAATTCTCAGCTAACAATATTGATTTTTTCGACATTCTTCTCAAACCTCAATTCGCAAAATTCCACCCGCGTTTTTCCATAAGCTGCGGGTAGATTAGACACAAAAAAACAGCCGCAGACAATCGTCAAGCGGTTCTATGTAGATAGGAGTGATGACAATATTTTTAGTACATGACTATGTGAAGTAACCCTGTCAAACTAATTGCGTTTATTCTTCGTTGACATTTGTTGCTTTAGTGCAACAGGTGTTTGGTACTACTTCATTTGTGCTATCTCGTTGGAGTTGTGATGAGGTTTGATATTGATTACAGTGTAGCACGAAGGGATTTCGGAAAACGAGGATGCGATCGCTTTTTCTATTTCCACACTCTCCAGCCCTACTAGAAAGACTTACAGCAGTTTTATTCTGTCTTAAATACATCTTATGGGGTGGGCATCTTGCCTGCCCCAGGACGGGCGAGACGCCCATCCTACAAGAATAAATAACTATTGTTAAAAACGTTGATTAATTGAATCACCCCTGCTAATTTAAGTCTATTTGCGTAATACACAGCAAAATTGGCATATTTTACTTGTTGCCCTTGAACTATGAGCTATCCAGATTTCAGCGAACACGGCTATCAAGTTTTGCGAGAATTGGGACGTAATCGGGAAGGAGGAAGGATTACTTGGCTAGCATCAAAAGTTAATACAGGGGAACACGTGGTAATAAAGCAGTTTTGCTTTGCTCAAGTTGGTTCTAGTTGGTCTGGGTTTGAGGCTCATCAACGAGAAATTAAAGTACTACAAGGACTAACTCATCCCGGTATTCCCCGCTACATAAATTCTTTTGCTACGTCTGATGGCTTTTGTTTGGTGCAAGAATATATCAAGGCGGAATCTTTGGCAGAACTCCTCGGTAACTTTGAAATAGAGGAAGTTAAGCAAATTGCTGTCAAAGTCTTAGAAATTCTTGGATACCTGCAAAATCTCAATCCTCCGATAATTCATCGGGATATCAAACCGGAAAATATTTTAGTAGATGAAGAACTCAATGTCTACATAATTGACTTTGGTTTTGCTCGTATTGGCAGCCAGGAAGTCGCAGCGAGTAGCGTATTCAAAGGTACTCCGGGTTTTATTCCACCAGAGCAAATGTTTAAACCAATAGACGCTACAGACTTGTATGCTTTGGGTGTAACCTTGATTTGCTTACTGACAGAAATCAAATCAACAAAAATAGATCAATTGCAAGATCAAGATGATCCATATTTAATAAAGTTTCAGCATCTTTTACCTCGGTTGAGTCTACGGTTTCTGGGTTGGTTGGAAAAGATGGTACAACCGCTACAGAAAAACCGCTTTACTAATGCAAAATCAGCTTTAGAAGCACTCAAGCCACTTGATGTTATTCGTGTAGCGGGAGTTGATTTTAGTGAAACAGTGCTGGAGTTCAAAGCGAACCGATTAGGGGAAAAGCTAACGCAAAGCATTACTATTGAGAACCCTATAGCAGATACTTTACTACAAGGTAGATGGGAAATTGCACCTCATCCTAATGATCCACCGCATACCCCAGATGATCATGCTTGGATTTCGGTGACACCTGCTGAGTTTAGTGGGAATCATGCTTGGTGTCAGGTTGAGGTGGATACGAGTAAATTGATGGCGGATAAGCAGTATAAACGTCAACTGATACTACACAGTAATGCATATCCAGAGACTCACACTTTAACGGTGAAAGTGCAGACGGCTGCTTTACCGATTGAAAAGCGAAAGATAGCCTCTGGTGATTTAATTCGGCTGTTTTTAATGACTGTGGTGGTAGCTATGGCTACGACTTGGTTTATTACTTATGCTGCAAGTGCGGTTGGGAGTTTTTTGTTAGAAATTAGTGGATATGAGAAGATTCTGTTTATGAATATTTTCTTACTTATGGTTTCTTTTTGGCTTGGTTATTCCAAACTAGAGCTAGGAGTAGCCGGGGCTGTGCATTGGGCTGTGGGTTCGGCTGTGGGTATGGCTGCGGGTAGGGCTGTGGGTACGGTTATGGGTGGGGCTGTGGGTACGGCTGTGGGTACGGTTGTGGTTGGGACTGTGGGTGCGGTTGTGGGTGCGTTTGTGGGTGTGTACGTGGGTCAGTTTGTGGGTGATGCTAGATATTGGGTTATATATTTGGCTGAAGACTCATTTGCAACTGTACTAATACTACTAACATTAGGATTTGGAGCTAGCGCAGGAACTGGGATAATAACGGGCTTTCTAAATCCATTTATTTTATTAGCACTAACAGGAACCAGTTTACCTACACTTTTCATGCTGCTTTATTCACCCCTAAAAAGACGTAGGTTAATTACTAAATATCGCCAGTCTGAAGAATCTTTAATTAAACCGTAATCAAACAGATCCCCGACTTCTTAAAGAAGTCGGGGATCTAGTCTTGTTTGTGAGGAAGATAAGATTGCGCTCTTTTTTTTTGCCTAACTTAAGATTGCGAAGCCTTTTTTGCAAAGCGTTAATGTAGTGCGGTAAGCGATCGCTATGCCGTCAAGCTTATCGCTTGAACAAAAAGATTACTATATATAATAACTAACTATGAATATGGGTCAATCTATGTCTACCAAACATATCGGAGAGTATTTCAACTTCCTGTCTTCAGAAGACATCAGACTAAAAGATTCACGTATTGGGATTGAAACAATTCTTTATGAATACATTGATTGTGGACGTTCTCCAGAAGAAATTGCCCAAATTTATCAAACAATATCTTTAGAGCAAGTATATGCAACAATTCTTTATTATCTGCAAAACAAAGAAACTGTCAGTGCTTACATCAAAAACTGGATAGAACACGGTCATAAAATGCGAGAACAACAGCGACTTAATCCCCCGCCAGTGTCAGAAAAACTGCGCCAACTCCGAATTGAAAGACAAGCTAAACAGCAAGCATGACACTGCAATATCTGATTGATGAAAATGTCAATCCTATATATCCAAATCAAATTAGACTACGAGAACCTGAGATTGCGATCAAAGTGGTAGGAGAATCAGGAACTCCACCAAAAAGTACACTTGATCCAGAAATTCTGTGTTGGTGTGAAGATAATAATTTTATATTAGTGACAAATAACCGAACTTCTATGCCAGGACATTTAGCTGAGCATATCGCTGTTAATCGTCACGTACCAGGAATTTTTATCCTCAATCAAAATTTAAGTATTGGTGAAAATATAGAAGAACTCATAATAGTTGCTTTGGCATCAGAAGACGATGAATATCAAGACAGAATAGTTTATTTACCCTTACCCTAAAAATAGGCGATTACTTACGGTACGCTACGCGATCGCCTACTACAAAACTGCTAAAATCAATCCATAACTACTTGATGCCATATTCATTCTATGACCATTGCTCAAGAATTAGATGATCAACAAGGCATCTGTCAAGATGTTATTTTTCCCCCTGGTGATTTATATAGTGATGAACCTCCCTTGGAAAGCGAACTACATCTACGACAAATAATCTTACTTTTAACATGCTTGGAATGGGTGTGGCGAGATAGAAATGATTTCTACGCGGCTGGAAACTTGACTATCTATTACAGCCCACACCAACGCAAATCAGAATACTTCCGAGGCCCAGATTTTTTTGTAGTGTTGGGAACTGAACGCAAAACCCGTAAAAGTTGGGTAGTCTGGGAAGAAGATGGTAAATATCCTCATGTAATTGTAGAAATTCTCTCTCAATCAACAGCAAATACAGACAAAGGTTTAAAAAAGGAAATTTATCAAGATACCTTCCGTACACCGGATTATTTTTACTTCGAGCCTTACACGTTAGAATTTGTAGGATTTCATTTAGTAGATGGGGAATATCAACCTCTGCAAGCTTCGGAACAAGGGCATTTGTGGAGTCATCAGCTAGGGTTATATTTGGGAATTCATGAAGGTCTATTACGGTTTTTTACACAGAATGGGCAACTAGTACCAACACCTGAAGAAATGGCAGAACAGGCAGAACAAAGAGTAGAACAGGCAGAACAAAGAGTAGAACAGGCAGAACAAAGAGTAGAACAGGCAGAACAAAGAGTAGAACGTTTGGCAACAAAGCTGCGCGAGTTAAATATAGACCCAGATACAATTTAAACTATTGCGATGTGTAATGTGCCCTAGATGAGAAGAAGCAATTTATTTGGGATAATGCTTGGCTAAAAATTCTTCTGCCTCTACTTTATTTTTAATTACTTTATCCAAGCTGGCTGCAAGTATATCATCTAAAATTTGTCGATACTGAGGCCCTGGTTTGTAGCCTAATATCTTGAGATCATTACCATTTAAAATCGGTTGGATGTTGGCTAAAACTGTTAAGTAATGCCATATCTGTTGCCTGAGCAAACGTGAACTGTGTAAGGCAATTAAAATTAGCATTGGCAAGTCATACTGTCGTAGCAACTGCACCACTTGACTGGGATGTTGACAACTAGGTAACAGTTCCATGACTTGGTTAAAGCTTTGGGCAAATTTCTTCAACCTAGCAATGCTATCTTCCTGCAATTGCAAATTTTGTGCCACTTTTCCCCAATATTCGGGTGCTAAGTGAATGACTAATGCTTCCAGGCGCATTTGCCAATGAATGAGGGTTTGCTGTGAATCAAATCGTCGCAAACAACGTTCTAGCAAACGTAATTGCCGTAGTATTTCTTCATCTAGCTTCAGAGTAGGATGGATGCATTGCAATGCCCCTAAATTATCGAGTAACTGTAAAGCTGATTTCCAGTAGGAGGCTTCCAGAATATGTTTCAATTCTGCTTTGAGTCTAGTTTGTAGAGCTGGAGTTTTGCTATTCTCTTGAGCAGTGCGATCATAAATGCCACTGTTAATGGCATAGCGGATAAACTCTTCTGTTTGCGGTTCAATCTCAAATCCGAAGCGCACAGCAAAGCGCACACCGCGATAAATGCGGGTGGGGTCTTCGATAAAGCTGTTGGGGTGTAAAACCCGAATTTGCTTAGCTTGTAAATCCAGTAAACCGCCAAAAAAATCAAGTAATTCCCCAGCACGGGGAGAGGTAAGCCGCAGCGCCATTGCGTTGATGGTAAAATCCCGGCGATACAAGTCTTGACGAATAGAACTCGCCTCAACTTCTGGATTTGCCGCTGGGTAAGGATAAAATTCTGTCCTAGCGGTGGCAATATCTACCCACAAAGAGTCTAATTCTGGGTCATTGTGCCACAACAAGGCAGCAGTTTGAAAAGCCCCGTGGATTTCTAAGCGAGCAGCAGGGTAAAGTTGCTGGAGTGCCTTTGCTAGCTCCACGCCAGCACCGACATCTGCTGTTTTGTGAAAGCCATCAACTACAAGGTCGATATCTTTAATCATCAAATCACCTGCTGCTTCTTTTGCTAATAGCAAGTCTCTCACCGCACCACCTACTAAATAAAGATGCCAACCCCGCTTTTGGGCTGCTTGCGATGCTATGGTGAGTAATTGCCACAATTGAGGCGCAAGTTTATTTTGCAATTGGGGAAGATTAAGATGATTTTTTTCTCCTTTACCTTGCTTTCTCTCTTCTCCTCTTTCTCTCTCCCCTTCTCGTTCTTGATGTAATTGCCGCAATACATCGGTGCGGGTGACTATACCTACTAACTGCTGATTCTCCAATACTGGTAAGCGCCCAATATCGTATGTCACCATCAGCGCCTCAATTTGTGGCAGTGTTGTATCTGGTGTAATCGTTTTGAGATTCGTTGTCATGTAGCCCTTGACTGGCGCATGACTGAACCCGTGATGTAAGGCGATGTCAATATCCCGCCGTGAAATAATACCTACAAGTTGCCCTTGAGCATCGACTACAGATAAACCAGAGTTTCCATAGCGCAACAAAATACGCTGCGCTTCGGTAATTGTGGTTTCAGGAAGAATAGTGCGGACAGGAGAAGACATCAAGTCTCTAGCAGTGGGGGGATGGGGAATTTGGACTTTTATCCCGTCTAAGAGTTGATGTAATGTTGCCTTAGAGTCTACTCCTCGGAGATTCAGCGATGCTGCTTGTGAATGACCACCACCGCCCAGGAGTTGGAATAAGAGGTTAAGATTTGTTTTAGGAATTTGCGATCGCCCAATTACTGTTAAGCGTACGTCATTTTTGTCTAAAGAATATTCATTCGCCAATAGTATGGCGTCAATTTCAGTTAACTCGACGAGTTCCGAGGCTAGACTCGATAACCCTGGCACAAAACCCTGAGTTTTCAAAGTTACCCAAGCAATGGTATATCCATGTATACAGAGATATTCCAAATTTTCCAGCGCTTGGGTTAATAGCTGCTGCAATTGAGGAGACAAGCCAGGGTCACGGTAAGTAGAAATTACTGATAAACTCGCACCTTGTTCCATTAACCAAGCCAAAGCTAAAGCGTCGCGTGGTGTGGACTGGTCAAATGTCAACGAGCCAGTATCAACGTGGATACCCAAAGCCATCACCGTTGCTTCGGCAGGAGTGAGGGAAATTTGTTGTTGTTGCAATTGTTCCACAATTAAAGTTGTGGTAGCTCCCACAGAGGAAATATACGATTGCGTAGCCGGAATATCTGATTCTTGCCCTAAGTGATGGTCATAAACTATGATTTCTTTTAAATGGGGTAAATCTAACCACTCAGCAGCTTTACCCAAGCGATCGCGATGCTGCGTATCCACCACAGTTAGGGAACGAATCTTTTCAGGAATAACTGAACGCCTTTCAATCAAAGGATATTCATCTCGATGCAAGGCTAAAAAATCCCGTACAGGAGGGTGAGAGCCGCCAGATAAGACAATCTTACTCCCCGGTAACAGGCGTGTTAGCCCTACCGCCGCTCCTAGTGCGTCAAAATCAGCTGTTGTGTGGCAAAGAATTAAGTCCATAATCAAAAGTCATTAGTCATTAATGCTTAAACAAAGGACAAATGACTAAAATGTAACAATTTCTGCTAGCTTAAAAATAAGGAAAAACTGTCAGTGTCGCCCTTTAGGATATTCTATCTTTAGTATTTCGCTAGCTTGGGAGAAGCAAAAATGACCATAATATTCCAAATTGCTTTGATAGGCCTGGTTGCGCTATCTTTTGTCCTCGTTGTCGGTGTCCCTGTTGCTTATGCCACTCCCCAAAATTGGAATGAATCTAAAAAGCTACTCTGGCTTGGTTCAGGCGTCTGGATTGGGTTAGTATTTTTAGTCGGTTTGTTAAACTTTTTTGTCGTATAGACGACGGCTTTGCTCTGGCAGAGGCACATAATATAAAAACTAGAGGGGCAGAAAAGCCAAGTTGAAAGGTTAAAGGAAAAAAAAGAGATATCTTTTTCTTAGTTCCTTTTTCCTAACCGCGCTTTCCTGCTCCTCTACATTTTTTAAAGAAGAAATGTATATTGGCCAGAAGTATACCTGATTCAGAGGCAGTCATGGCAGTTTTTGAGGGAAGTTTTATTCAAACAGAACCTTTACGGTTTGCAGTGGTGATTGGTCGATTCAATGACCTGGTTAGCGTTAAGCTCCTGGAGGGGTGTCAAGATTGCTTAAAACGCCACGGTGTAGATACCAACCCCCACGGCAATCAGGTAGACTATGTTTGGGTACCGGGAAGTTTTGAAGTACCTGTAGTAGCTCGCCAACTGGCACTGTCCCATCGCTATGATGCCATAATATGCCTGGGTGCAGTTATCCGTGGGCAAACACCTCATTTTGATATCGTCTCTTCTGAAGTAGCAAAGGGCGTTGCTGCTGCTAGCTTTCAAACAGGTGTACCTGTGATTTTTGGCATTTTGACAGCCGATACTATGCAGCAAGCTTTAGAACGGGCAGGCATCAAAAGCAATCATGGCTGGGATTATGCTATGAGCGCCTTGGAAATGGCAAGTCTCATGCGGCAGTTGCGTTCTAACCTGGCAGAGCCATACTCTCGAAATACCCAGTCTTTGCCAGCTTCTTTTCAGAGTGCCAACTTAGGCAATTTAGCTGCGGAGTCAGAAGAACTAGGCTAGTTCCTCATTAGTCATTTGTCCTTTGTTATTCACTAATGACTAATGACTAATGACCAAATCCAGGGGTTGACAATTAAAAATAAATCTGAGATTATAATATTTACATTGAAATTGCGGGTATAGCTCAGTGGTAGAGCGTCACCTTGCCAAGGTGAATGTCGCGCGTTCGAATCGCGTTACCCGCTTGTGAAAAAATGTAAAATATAATCAGTACTTTAAGTCTATGCCAAGAGCGATTTAGCAAGCATTAGACATCTTTAGATGCAAGCAAGTCGTTTTGTGTGCGATGTACTACACTTGATCAAAGAAGCCTGGTTAAATAGCGGTATTGTAAGGTGCAACACGTCTTTTGGCAGTGAATTTAGCCAAAATATATCTAGATAAAAAAGTTACTCAAACGAGTTAAGGTTCTAAGTTTATTGTCTCTAAACAGATGCTTATAATTTGTGAGGAACAAAGGTAGAGAAATACTCAAAGATAACCGTGTTGCTTGTAAGAGTAGCTTTTCCAGACGGGTTGTTTTAGCAGTTATCGCCACGTAGACTTAAGATCGTACTAGATACGTCAGTACAATAAGTGCCTGCCAAATGTAAATACATTTCTTTTAAAGCCAAAGATGAAGAGGAAAATTTTAACCCAGACTACTAACTACAGGGAAGGACAAGAGATAGCTATTCTCTGGTCAGACAACCGAATCCCCTAGCCAGCAATCACGACAGCCTTGAATTGGCTTCATCTGCTTTTTGTAATCATGGTAGTGTTTGCCTCGCCATCCATATAAAAAGTTGATTGCAGAGAAATCAGTCGCTAAGGCATTGATATTCTCGCAGTTTGTCAAAAACACGCTCAAGTTATTAGAACGCTTGTGCAATCTCAAAAACCTGAAAAAATAGACTTTAATACGGAATACCCCTGTCCCTGCCGTCGCCGGGGGCGGTTAATTCCAATTACGTTGACAGAAGCATTTGGTTGCGATCGCTGTCAGCAAATATTTGTACTGGAAGATAATGGTTATGTCCTAGAACAACTTTCTACAACCTATCCCTACAAGCGGGCTTGGCGTTGGACGGGAAATAGTTGGCATGTTGTTCATCCTAGATTAGGAGAAAGCTATCTGCCTATAGCACTGGGGATTATTTTCGTGCTAGTGATTATATGGCTGCCATTAGCGCTGCGATTGGCAAATAGTTCCAGCATTATTGCTTGGGCAATGGTGGCGGTGCTATTAGCTATTCTGCCAGCATTAATGGTCTGGCTTACCTACAGACGTTAACTCAATGACCGTTGAATTTTTGGATGATTACCCCGAACCAATTACTAGCGCTCAACGCGCGTATCAAGCTTCCTTAAAGTTGGGATTGACAAAAGGAGCAGATCGGAGTCGCGCTGTGTTGGCAATGGCACAGGCGCTAGAACGTTCATTTGACGACATTCTGGAAGCCAACACTTTGGATCTCGAAGCCAGTCGGGAAATGGCAGTACCAGACTTGATATTAGATTGGCTGAAGCTGACTCCTAGACGGCTAGAAACGACCGTAGACATTTTACAACGGTTAGGGGAATTATCAGATCCGCTACGGCGGGTTAGGAACGCTGACTATCAACTAGAAGACTCCCAGAGTTATTCGCAGTTAATGCCTTTGGGAGTGATTGGATTTATTTATGAGGCGTTTCCCGATTTAGGAGCGATCGCAGCGGGTTTTTGTATTAAAACCGGCAATACTCTGATTCTTAAAGGTAGCACAGAAGCTAGCCATTCTAACGCAGCGATCGCTGATGTATTGCAAAATGCGATCGCCGAAGTTGGTCTACCATCAGGCTGTGTAGAACTAATCACAGCAGAACATGGTGCTTCTGTTCGGGATTTAGTCATTCAAGATCAGTATGTGAATTTAGTGATTCCTTACGGACGTTCTAGCTTGGTTCAGCAAGTAATGCGACAATCAACTTGCCCAGTTTTAAAGTCTGCAATGGGTAATTGTTATCTTTATTGGTCGCTTAATAGCAGCTTAGAAATGGTGCGTTGGATGATTATTGATAGTCATCAGAGTGAACCAGACCCAGTGAATGCTATTGAAAAGGTACTAATTCATCGCCAAGCTTTACCATCTTCCTTAGCAGTTTTATGGAACAGTTTGAAGGAAAAAGGTTTTGAAATTAAAGGGGATGCGGAATTAGTAGAAGCTTTTCCGCAGTTAGATCTAGCAAAGGAAAACGAGTGGGGAAATGCTTATTTAACTAGGACAGTAGCTTTTAAACTAGTAGATAGCTTAGAGGGTGCGATCGCCTGGATTAATGAATACAGCAGTGGTCATGCAGACTGCATTATGACTGAATCATATCAGGAAAGTCGGCAGTTTGCTTTAGGAGTTAATAGCGCCTCTACTTACATCAATGCTTCCCCACGTTTTTCGCGTAATCCCTCACGGGGAGACTCAGTATTTCTAGGAATGTCAAACCAAAAAGGTCATCGCCGAGGATTTATTAGCCTAGAAACTTTGACTACCGTCAAACACATTGTTCAAGGCAATGGACGATTTTAGCAGGGGAGAATGATCAATGATCATGCCAAAATTAGTAATTACCCCTGAAAAGCCAACTTGTTCTGCTATACAAGAATTAATTAGGGAACTTGACAATTATTTGGCGGCTCTTTACCCTCCTGAGAGTAGACATGGTCTTGATATGCCTGCTCTACTTCATAAATCCGTGACTATTTTCCTTGCCAGACTAGACAATGAGCCAGTTGGCTGTGGTGGTGTAAAGTTCTTTCCACAGGGTTACGCTGAAGTGAAGCGGATGTATATTAAACCAGCTTTTCGTGGCAAAGGAATTGGCAAAAAAATCCTGAATCAGATCGAACTATCTGCAAAGCACGCGAATATTTACACAGTGCGTATAGAAACAGGTATTTATCAACCCGAAGCCATTGGATTGTATGAAAAGGTTGGATTTTATAAAATACTTCCATTTGGAGAATACAAACCAGATCCATTGAGTCTTTTCTTAAAAAAAAACCTTGTCTAGTTTAAGAAAATTCCTTGTTAATTTAATCACTCAAACACAGGTAGCCATAACTCAGAAATAGCAACCTCCCAACCAAGCAATAACTCAGTAATAGCTAACTTATCCTCGCCCGTCAAAACTTCTACATCACCATTGGGGCGATATACACTCACGCTTAACTCATCTGGATTAATTAATATTCCTACCTTTGCACCTAATTCTAAAAATAGTTTGATTTTATCTTCTAATTTAGAAAATCTGTCTGTTTTTACTTTATTTCTACTACCAAATCTGGTACCAACTGGGCAAAATCTCGCACTGTGCGTTTGAGTCTTTTTGCCGCTACAAAAGAAACATCAGGGGCGCGTAAGTCTGTATTAGGCATAATAAATCCACCACTTGAGTCAAATATCCGCCCAAGTTGACGAGGATTTACCCATAATTTAAGTAAAAAGATTAACTGAGCGCCAATTTCACTGGATTCAATATCTGATAGCCCCATAACTAGAATATTTCCTTCTTGCAGTTCTATTTGGTAGTTCTGCTGTTCTTCTTGTAGCTTTTGTTGTAATCTCTCTACATCTTCAATGGTGAGATTCATGAAATTTTCCAGCTATGAGTTACCATAAAGCCATTTTATCCTTTCCATTCAAATTTTGAAAATAAGGTAGTAATCGTCTTTTTGTAGAGAAGCAAAGTATAGCTTCTCTACATTGACATTATTCCGTCAATTAGTCTTTAGCTAATTTATTGTTTGATGTGTAGTAAACCTTACTACCAGAATCGGGAACAAAATGACAACTAACACCTGAACGCCACAGCGACTTCCAAACTGGTTCCTCAGATTTGCGGAAGTATTCACCCATCACTGGTTTAATCGCCTCAGTCGCCTTTAGCAAATTGTAATGAGGGATGTTCAAGAATATGTGGTGAGCTACATGAGTACCAATATCGTGATGGATATGATTAATCAAACCATAATTACGGTCAATGCTAGAAATCGCGCCTTTCAAGAAAGTCCAATCTTCTCCACGATACCAGGGTATATCTTGCTCAGTGTGATGCAAAAACGTTACCAAATCTAGCCAGATAATAAACACGATGTAGGGTGCAGCGTAATATTTCAGCAACCACATCCAACCCCATTGATAGGTGAGGAATAGTAGCAAACCTACCATACAAGTACAGAGTACAGTGCTGGTAATGACATCCCATTTTTCTGATGGTTTGAAAAGTGAGCTACTAGGTAAAAAGTGAGAGCCTTCTTTATTAGGAGAACGCTTAAACAAATACACTGGATAGGCTAATAAAAAAACATAATATCGACCTATCTTTTGTACTAAAGGCATTTCCTTATACTGTGATTCTGTCACAGGATACCAGCTTTCATCATTATCAATATTGCCAGTATTTTTGTGGTGGGTTCTATGACTAATACGCCAACCGTGGTAAGGAACTAGTATCGGTGTATGAGAAAGATGTCCAATCAAATCATTGAGCCATTTATGCTTAGAAAAAGATTGATGTCCGCAGTCATGTCCAACTACAAACAAAGCCCAAAACATCGTTCCTTGCATTAACCAGAAAATCGGAAAGAAAGCCCAAGAATCTAGGTAATTAGCAACTGCATAAAGCAGACCAATAATCAGGATGTCACGAAAGAAATAAAACAGTGATTTTGTCACATTGGGCTGAAAGCATTCAGCAGGAATTGCAGCTTTTAAATCCTGAAGAGTAAAAGGCAGCTTTGTTGTCTCCTCAGACAGTTCATAGTTCTGAAGATTGTTGGAATTGATGATATTTGATTGCACTGGATTCTTTGATTGGATAAAAATCGGAACCTTAGTTTGAGGCAAGATAATCTTACCTCTGCGATGCAGATGATACTAGTTCTTGTTAACACACAAGAGTAATGTCTGGCAATTGACTAAACAATTTTAAGTAGAGAATTGCCAGAATCTATTTAACTCTCAGCAAAATAAATGCTCCTTTTTTCAGGAGCATGATGCTCATAGCAAAACTGCTGAAACGCTGTTTATCGCTTTGAGTAATATTCGTTGAAAGTACTATAACCGACATCAGTAGTGTACAGTTGACACTGGTCTGTAATCTGCTTCATTAAAGACCAAGAAAACTGACATTCATTATGTAAATAAGGCTCCCAATTTTCTTTGATGCTGCTATAAGCTAGGCGCAAATTATAAGAAGGAATAGCAGTAGAAATGTGATGAGGGACATGGACATTGATATCGTGGCAAAGAAATTCTACCCAACGGGGATAATCACAATGAATTGTGCCAAATAGCTGTGCTATGCCCTCGCTCCACTTATTCGCCGTCACAAAAGGCACATCTGAAGCAGTATGGTGAACAATAGTAAAAGTACTCATCCAAAAATGGTAGACCAGCCAGGGCATCAGCCAAAACTTGACAAATCCCCAAATACCTGTCGTGGCAATTAGAATAGGGAAAGCGATCGCAGCAAATAGAACTACTACAGCTACAGAAAGCTTAATACTTGATTGGTCTTTAGTCTTAAAATTGCGCCAATCAAAATGCACAACTGCCCAATGTCCAATAGAACCCACCCACCAGAGGCGTTTACGCATAAACAACTCAAAGGCGGACTGTCGGTTTTTATCCCAACTTTCAAAAACTTCTGGTCTAATGGGATGCCAAGCGTTATCCTCATCCAGCTTATTGGTATGAGTATGGTGATAATTATGCTTGATGCGCCAACTATGAAAGGGGTAAATTAACGGCATCATGAACAAGTGCCCCACTAAATCATTTACCCAACGGCGTTTGGCAAATGAGCGATGACCACAATCATGACCAACTACAAAAAAACCTGTTAAAGCAGTGCCCGTAAAAATCCAAGCGAGGGGCAAGAGAAACCAAGGTGTGATTGTCAGAATATAGTAGCCCAAACCAACCGTCAAAACACTTATAAGCGCTTGTGTCCAGGCTTTACGACGGTTCTGCTGAAAACATTCCCGTGGCAAACTTTTGACAATATCTTTGAGCCTTAGATCAGAATTACCAAGGTCATCACTTAGTTTTTGGTTGTTAATTATTGATGTAGTCATGAACACCTGAAAAACAACAAACTCCTCCACCAAGTCACCAACTAAAGTGGCTTGCCGCAAAGTTTCTTAATATTAGCGCTTAGGATTATAGCAATTTAATGTATCCGAGCACACCTATAAGTAGCTTTTTGAGGCCATTTCAGAATTGGCGAATGGATATTGATTATATGGAAAGTCCTTCGTCGTTAATCCTTAGTAAATAACTAAGGACTAATGACTAATGACTTATTGCCTTTTGTCTGCGAGTTTCACATTAGTAGCTAGACCAAGTACTTGCAGCAATTGCACTGTCATCCAAGTTAAATCGATTTCCCACCATTCCAGCCCGTGACGAGCTGAGTATTGAAAGGCATGGTGATTATTATGCCAGCCTTCGCCGAAAACTAGTACAGCTACCCACCAGCAGTTAGTCGATTTATCACCAGAATCATAGCTGCGATAGCCAAATTTATGAGTGGCGCTGTTCACCAACCAAGTGCAGTGGTAAACCCAGACAATCCGAACAAAAATCCCCCAAATAACGAACGGCCAGCCACCCAGAAGCAACAGCAATACACCCAGAGCAACCTGGATCAAAATGAAATATTTTTCTAAAAACTGATAAACTGGGTCTTCGGCAATGTCTTTGGTGAAACGAGGAACATCAGCGTGAGCGGGACAATAGTGAATCAGCCAATCCATGTGGCTCCACCAGAAGCCTTTATTAGAATCATGGGGATCAGTGTCAGTATCCGAGTGTAAATGATGGATGCGATGTGTCCCTACCCACTCAATTGGGCCTCCTTGACAGGAGAGTGTTCCGAAGAAAACCAGGAGATACTCTAGCCACTTGGGAGTTTGAAAACTGCGGTGAGTGACAAGGCGGTGAAATCCCAGAGTCACGCCTAAACCACCAGTGACCCAGTACAGCAAGAAACCCACGCCAACTGCTGTCCAGCTAAAGTTACCAGGAACAAAGGCAAACAAAGCGCCGATGTGCAGTCCAATGAAAAACAGGGTATTAACCCAGTTAATTTGAGGTTTAGTTGAAGTAGCTATTGTCATGCAGAAACCTGAATTGGAATTGTTCAACCTAGGAAAGCGGGATCAGAAAATCCCCATATCTATAATTTTTTGTGAACGAGGAAATTAATGAACAGTTTGGAACAGGTGCGGCAAGCAGAGCTGGCACTGTTAGAAATTTTTTCTGTAATTGACACTCAGGTCAAGCATAATCTTAAACGAGTCCTGGATGCATTTCGTAATCACCGTGTAGGTACACATCATTTTGCTGGTGTATCTGGTTACGGACATGATGATCTAGGACGAGAAACTTTAGATAAAGTTTTTGCTGAAGTGATGGGTGCTCAAGCAGCAGCAGTGCGGGTGCAGTTCGTTTCGGGAACTCATGCGATCGCTTGTGCATTATTTGGTGTACTCCGTCCTGGAGATGAAATGTTAGCAGTGGTCGGTTCTCCCTACGATACGCTCGAAGAAGTTATTGGTTTACGGGGTAATGGTCAAGGTTCCCTTATCGAGTTTGGCATAAATTACCGTCAATTAGAGCTAACCCTGGACGGAACAGTAGATTGGCAAGCTTTAAGTACTAGCGTGGCTGATAACACTCGTTTAGTGTTAATTCAGCGTTCTTGTGGCTATTCTTGGCGTCCGAGTTTATCCATTGCCGATATCGAAAAAATCATTCACTTAGTTAAACAGCAAAACCCCAACACTGTTTGCTTTGTAGATAACTGCTACGGCGAATTTATCGAAACACGAGAACCCACTGCTGTAGGCGCTGATTTAATAGCAGGGTCTTTAATTAAAAATCCTGGTGGCACTATTGTGAATGCTGGCGGTTATGTTGCCGGTCGGGCTGACTTAGTGGAAGCAGCCGCTTGTCGCCTGACTGCTCCCGGTATTGGTAGTTATGGCGGTGCTACTTTTGACCAAAATCGCCTCCTCTTCCAAGGTTTATTTTTAGCTCCGCAGATGGTAGGAGAGGCAATGAAGGGGACTTACCTCACTGGTTATATATTTGACAAACTTGGTTATGCAGTGAATCCCGCACCGTTTGCTCCTCGTGGGGATGTGATCCAAGCAATTAAACTTGGTTCTGCCGAAAAATTAATTGCTTTTTGTAAAGTCATCCAACAGCATTCTCCTGTTGGTTCCTACCTTGACCCGGTTCCAGATGAGATGCCGGGGTACGAGAGTCAAGTAGTTATGGCTGGAGGGACTTTTATTGAGGGGAGTACGTTGGAGTTTTCAGCAGATGGGCCCTTGCGTGAGCCGTATGTGGTTTATTGCCAAGGGGGGACTCATTGGACTCATGTGGCGATCGCATTGGAGGCTGCGATCAAGGCTGTGGGAGAAGCTTAATTGGGGTATGCAAGTTACATGAGTTAAGATTGCCTCACGCAGAGGCATCATTCCGGTAACTTATACTGCCCAACAATCCGTTTAGCAAACTCCGGCACATGCGCCTCTAATTTCTCTGGGTGATTCCGCTTCACATACAAATAATTACGAGTGAAGTGAGAATCAATAGAAAATCGGGCATATTCTAGACCCTTGGGGCCAATTCTTTCAATCACCACACCCATCAGTTTTGCAGCCCACATGGGGAGGGTAACACCTTTGTCGTAAGCGGGAATACTTTGCTGTACAGCTTCTTTACGGTTCCCTTTAGACATCACTGGTTGGGTGTTTAATTGGTCTTTTACCAAGTCCAGCATTTCTTTGCCTGTGTTATTTCTGACTACAATCCATTGCCAACCGAAGGGTGCGCCCATATAGCCAACAACTAAATCTGCTAAGGAGTTAACATAATCAAAGCAACTCATACAGGATGGGGCAAAGACGTCTTTGAGTTGATTAGTTTTTAAGCCAAAGAAAGGCACGGTTTCTGTTGAACCATCTTCATGTTTGAAGTGAACTCGGAAGTCTTGCATGAATTCGTAATGCACAACTGTCTCAGGCGATCGGCTAGTTGTTTCTAAGAATTTTTGCAGCCCGGCACGGTTAACATTGTCTACACACGGCGTACCCAAAACATAGAGCTTTTCTAGACCAAGTTGTTTTTCTACAGCTCGTAGTGCTTGGATTTGACAACCAACACCAATTACTAATAGCCGCTTCATCCCCGATTTTTCTATCTGTTCTAGTACGGAAAGGTTGGGCGAAAGTGTTGGTTTATTTACCCGTGCTGCTAGTATTTCTTCTGGGGTGCGGGCAATGATGGGCATGGGTTGAAAGCGGTCTTCTTTAGTGTTTTGCACGCAGACGACACCTTCAACTAAGCCACGATTGAGCATTTCAATGGCAATGCTGCTAACAATACCAGTCCATTGTGCGCCTGCGATGGGCTGCTGTTTTTGCGCCGCGATCATATTTTGGTGAACACCGAAGTAGAGTTCATCGGGGTTGTCGAGATTGCGCGATCGCTTGTGAGCTTGTTCTTCAAGTTCACCTATCTGCTGATTAATGAAGGCGCAGGCTTCCTTGACATAGTGAATATAATATGTATCACAAAGTCCGCACTCACTACAGAGTTCTTTCGCAGGGCGACGACTAGTGGGTTTTAAAGCTCTGGCTTTTTTATGCTTGTTAGAATCAACAGAGGTCATATAAAGGTTTGTCTTATACAAGAATCACTTTTACTACAATACCTTCAGACGTTGTAAACTTCATGATAGAGATTGAACAAGAAGACGATAAACGCTTTCTGGCTGAAGTAATTGGTTTTCCTGGCGTGCTGGCTTATGGAAATAACACAGAAGAAGTTGTTGCCAGAGTTCAAACATTAGCTTTGCGGGTTTTGGAAGAAACGAACCGCCAAGGCGCAGAGAGCGCAGAGAAAGAAGAGTCAGGTTATTTTAGTTCTGTCAGGTGATCAGTTTAACCAGCTCAAATATTATCCTAAGTGTGCAGGATTAAATCTATACTTTGCACAAAACCTCTAAAACAAATATTATTTTTAGCCCTTTGCTACACTTCCCGAAAGGCTTTCACTGTTCAAAAATCACACCTCTTGCGTTTTCCTCTGCGTTCTCTGCGCCTCTGTGGTTCGTTTCTCTCAATCTCTACAAGTAACTATAGAGCAACCCCAAATGCGATCGCTATTACAGAAATACGTACTACATTCCTTGAGTGCAGACATTAATATTCAGCGTCTTTGATCAGGCTTTTCACCCAATGAACTACTAGCAAAAAAGCTGGAAAATCCGACTAGCATCCAACCTAAGAAGACATGTTTTCGATCGCGCCACTCTTGAGAGCCAAGTACCGCAGGTTTTGCCAAAGCATCTATAGTTTCTAGCCCCCAACATCCCAACGCGCCTATCCCTAAAAAGCTAGCACTGACAATGGAGGCGATCGCAATTGTTTCTAGAATGCGTTCATTGAGAGTCTGTTGTATTCTAAAACGCTTGGCAGCACGGCGATTGCGGATCACAGCTAACTCATCTGTGTCTACACGCTTTAACTCCTCTGGTTGAGTCAAATGGTAAGTAATTTTGTCACTAATCATGTTTTCTCACCTTTATGTAGTTTCACTATGTAGATGACATTTATATCAGTAGGCACATAGTAAACTTGCGTCTTAGCTTTGACTACATTCCACAGAGAGAATTAAACGTGTTATGTTTTACTTCTCAAGAGCCTCATCAGCTTCACCAAGAGGATGAAAAGCGTCATCTATGACAACATGGTTTGAAGTTAAAAAATATTTGGAAGTTTGAAAAGAGCGTTGGCGATAAATTGGATTGTTCCGAGCAAGTCTCAAAGTACGTTGACAGCCCTGCAAAATAGCTCTAGTTTCTGCGGTAGTTAATGTGATCTCCATGACTTGTTCTCCGTGCATACTAAGTTAAGATTATCACAATCTTGAAGTTAGATCAAAATCTGCAATCACCGCTCTATATCTAGGTTAGGAGCATTTATTAACTATTATACTGCTTATTTGCTGTGATAAATGAAGCAAGCACCCAGCAAAGAACTGTTAATAAAAGTAGACAAATTTACCAGTATTTAAACTGTGGGTACTATCCATTGATCTGTTAATAATTCAATGCCTCAAGTTTTTTATTTAGTATCGGTTTGATGGTAAATAAAATCTTTATAAGCAATTTCAACACGAGTGCAAGAGTAGTAACAAAACAATTTAATGCAGTAATTACAACTTCTGCACCGTCTCCAGAAAAACAAGAAAAAGTTTCGCTAACTACAAATTAACTTGCTAAAAAATATCTACTAATTTTTCATACAACTTCTAGCGAAAGAAGGAGTTTGAGGCTGCCTAGGTCTGTAATCATGAATGCGGAAAGATTTTTAGCTATCTAACAAGTGATATGCCACAATATTTCGGAAAACTACCTACAACCAGCCAACCTTGGACAATAGTTGATCAAGTAAAAACCGTAAACTGGAATGATAAAGCGATCAATTTCGACTGTGGCAACTCACATCTCAAAATTAGTATACTTGCCCCCAATTTAATCCGCGTGCGTCTGGCACCAACTGGGGAATTTATGCCCCGCCGTTCTTGGGCAGTGACATTAGATGATACAGAATGGGCAACAACACCTTTTGCAGTGCAAGAAACTGAGGCAACGGTGGAAATTGAAACAGAACAAATTCGCGTGTGCGTCCAGCGGCAAAACTGTCGTATCACCTGTTTTGACAAAGCTAATCGTCCCTTTGCCCAGGATGCGGAAATGAGCATGGGTTGGCGCCTGGGTGCAGTTGCAGGATGGAAGGAAATTGCAGCCGATGAACATTTCTATGGTTTTGGTGAACGTACAGGCTTTCTGGATAAACTCAGCGAAGTAAAAACTAATTGGACAACGGATGCCTTAGATTACGATGCACTGACTGATGAAATGTACCAAGCCATCCCGTTTTTTATGGCTTTGCGTCCAGACGTTAGCTATGGCATCTTTTTCAACACTACTTTCTGGAGTCAGTTCGATATTGGTGTCGAACAACCAGGTGTCTGGAAGATGGAAACTCGTGGCAGTGAATTGGATTATTACATTATTTATGGCCCCGAACCTGCCCAAATTTTGCATACATACACTCAGCTAACGGGGAGAATGCCCTTACCGCCGAAATGGGCGCTTGGCTATCATCAATGTCGCTGGAGTTACGAATCAGAAACTATTGTACGGGAATTGGCGCAGGAATTTCGCCAACGTCGCATTCCTTGCGATGTCATCCACCTCGATATCGACTATATGCGGGGTTATCGGGTATTTACTTGGAGTCCCCAGCGCTTTTCTAACCCGGAAAAACTCATTAGTGATTTAGCACAAGATGGTTTCAAAACAGTAACAATCATTGACCCAGGTGTGAAGTATGAATCAGAAGCCGATTATCATGTTTTTGACCAAGGCATAGAAAAAGACTACTTTGTGCGTAAAGCCGATGGTGAATTGTTTCGCGGTTACGTTTGGCCTGATAAAGCTGTTTTTCCTGATTTTTTGCGTTCTGATGTACGTACCTGGTGGGGTGATTTACACAAAAGTCTAACTGACATTGGTGTGGCAGGAATTTGGAATGATATGAATGAACCTGCTATAGATAGTCGTCCTTTCGGGGATGGTGGGGAAAAAATTTGGTTTCCTCTGGATGCACCGCAGGGGGGAGAAGCGGAGCAAGGGAGCAGAGGAGCAGGGGAGGCAGTGCGGTCTTGGGGTCTCCCCAAGTGGAGCAACTGCCGTGGAGCAGGGGGAGAGGGGAAGGATTTCTCTGCATCCTCTTCTACTCATACAGAAGTGCATAACTTGTATGGGTTGATGATGGCTAAAGCTTGCTTGGAAGGTTTGCAACGACATCGCGGTTCAGAGCGATCATTTGTGTTGACGCGAGCGGGTTATGCTGGTGTGCAGCGCTGGTCTGCTGTGTGGATGGGGGATAACCATTCGTTGTGGGAGCATTTAGAAATGTCTCTGCCGATGCTTTGTAATATGGGGCTTTCTGGTGTGGCGTTTGTGGGTTGCGATATTGGCGGGTTTGCTGGTAACGCTACGGCTGAATTATTTGCCCGTTGGATGCAGGTAGGAATGCTGTACCCATTGATGCGCGGTCACTCGGCGATGACTACCGCTCGTCATGAACCTTGGGTATTTGGCGATCGCACTGAAAATATCTGCCGAGAATATATTAATTTACGCTACCAGCTATTGCCCTACATTTACACTCTTTTCTGGGAAGCAGTAACAACAGGTGCACCAATTTTAAGACCATTAGTATACCATTTCCCCAATGATCCTAGAACCTACACCCTTTACGATCAGATATTACTAGGTGCGTCGCTCATGGCCGCACCGATTTACCGCCCTGGAGTTGAGCATCGAACTGTCTACTTACCTGCTGGCACTTGGTATGATTGGTGGAGTGGCGAGCGTTACGAAGGCCCTACTCACATTGTGGCTCATGCACCATTGGAAAAAATGCCGCTTTATGTATGTGGTGGTGCGATCATTCCTATGCAACCTATCATGCAGTATGTTGATGCACCACTCGACCAACTCCGGTTTCGAGTTTGGCCTGGAAATAATGAATATCAATTTTTTGAAGATGATGGGCATTCAACAGAGTATCGAGATAACTACTACTCTTTAATTAATCTCAGTGTATCTACCGAAAAACATCAAACAGTAGTGGAAGTTGCGCCGAGAGAGGGAAAATGGACACCTCCGCTGCGTGAAATAATTGTAGAACTTGTAGGCGTCGGAGAGCAGCGCTTTCAAGACGATGGTAAGCGACATATTCTGCAATTCTAGTAAACAGTAAACAGTGAACAGTAAACAGTAAACAGTTAACGGTAAACAGTTGGGGGATTTAAACCCGGCTGATAGCGCCTGTCGCTAATCGGCTTTGGGTTTTTAGTTGGAAGTGAGCGCCTTCTTAGTAGTCTCCCTTAAACCCAATTATGTTTACTGTTTACCGTTTACTGTTAACTGTCTTGACGGTTTTTACTCAAGCACTATTCAAACTTTAAACTTTCAACAAGAAAATATGCATATAGGTAGATGAAAACCAAGTCAAGGGGTAGCATAAAATACAAGGGGCATAAACCCTTGGCTCCTAAGAAATACTGGATTTTACTGCCCTAGATAGATGCGGTGACAAAACCCTCAATGCTAAACGCCAACCGCTTGCGGCTGCAAGATTTATTTCAAATCCCTGTACATTCGTTGGTGGCACAAATGGCAAGTGCGATCGCCATTTTGACTGGCAGCTTGGTACTGATTGGCTGGTGGCTTGACATCGAAGTTCTCAAGAGCGGCTTCCCCGGCAGTCCTGCCACAATGAAAGTGAATACAGCAGTGTGCTTTGTGCTCTCAGGTATGTCGTTGTGGTTGTATTTAAGAGGAGGGAAAGGCGAAGAGGAGCAAAACCAGAGGAGGGGAAATAAGAAGATGTGGAGAGGGGGGGGACGGGAGAGAGAGGGAAGAACAATTGTAAATTACTCTCCCACGGTCATTAACCCCAGGGAGGCCTCCACTTCCCCACAGTTTCACTATTCCTATCTCACAATTTCTAGAGCTTGTGCAATCACAGTTTTCATAATTACTGCGCTTACACTCAGTCAATACTTGTTCGGCTGGAATATCGGCATTGATGAGCTACTGTTTCCTGACTCTCAAACCTCTGTGGCAACATCGCATCCAGGGCGAATGGGGTTGAACACGGCACTGAATTTTATGCTGATCAGCGTAGCTCTAGAGCATCTAATTAATCAAAAAAACCAGCGCAGCTATTGGTATGCTCAAATTCTAGCCTTGATCGCTATTTTGATTTCCTTTCAGGTGCTCATGGGCTATGCCTACAAAATAGAAATTCTTTACGGCATTGCTCCTCATACAACATCAATGGCGTTACATACAGCACTGTTGTTCGTAGTGTTGGGTATCGGCGTTCTGTGGGCACGAGTAAGACAGGGGCTAATGAGAGTAGTCATTAGTGATACTTATGGTGGTTTACTTGCACGTCGTTTGTTGGTTGCGGCGATCGCAGTACCTTTTGTAGTAGGGTGGTTAATCATTGAAGGTCAACGAGCAGGAAAATACGATCCAGCATTTGCAATATCGGTGTTTGCCATCGTCCTGATTGTGATTTTTGCCGTGTTGATTTGGCAGAGCGCGGCAGTTATTGAACGCTTAAGCAGCCAATGCGATATCTCTGATGGTCTACGTCTAAGCGCTCAAGACGCATTGAAAGCTTACGAAAATAAACTGGCAAGTCTCGTAGATGCCAATGTCATCGGCATTATGTTTGGCGACGCGAATGGGGGTATTGAACAGGCAAACGATGAATTTCTGAGGATGATTGGTTATACGCGGGAGGATCTACTAGCAGGCAGGATCAGCTGGAAGAATATTACGCCTACAGAGCATTTATACTTAGATGAGCAAGGAATCGCAGAAGCAAAGGCAAATATCAGCGGTGCTTGTACGCCCTACGAAAAAGAATATATTCGCAAGGATGGTAGCTCCATCCCAGTTTTAGTTGGTTATGTGCTGCTGGGAGAAAAACGAGAAGAGTCAGTAGCATTTATCCTTGACTTGAGCGAACGGGAAGCCGCACTACACGATCGCAAACAAGCAGAAGCGGAGCAACAAAAATTAGTATCGCTAGTAGAAAATAGCTCTGACTTTATTGGCATCGCCACCCTTGAAGGTCAATTGCTCTATATAAATGATGCGGGTCAAAAACTGGTAGGACTTTCTAGCCTGGAAAAGGTGAAGCAGAAAGTAATACTAGATTACATAATGCCCGAAGATCAAGCCTATCTTCAAGAACATATTCTACCGACTGTAATGGAACAAGGTCGCTGGCAAGGAGAATTCCGCTTCCAGCATTTCCAGACTGGTCAAGCAATACCAGTCGATTACAACATCTTCACTGTCAATGATCACAAAACAGGTCAGCCAATAGCCTTAGCTACAGTGACTCGCAACATCACTGAGCAAAAGCAAGCTGAGGAACGAATACTACAACTCAACAAGGATCTACAGCGCCGTGTTGTTGAGTTACAAACTTTACTAGATGTAATCCCCATTGGAGTTGGAATTGCCGAAGATGCGGAATGTCGAACTATCAAGGTAAACCCTGCTTTTGCTAAGCAGTTGGGAGTATCACCAGATATAAACGTCTCTCTCAGCGTCCCTAGTGATGAAAAACAAATAAGTTATAAAATTTACCGCGAGGGTAGAGAACTGCCGTTAGATGAACTCCCCATGCAGTACTCTGCTGCTCAAGGTGTTGAAGTTCTGGATTCTGAAATTGATGTCATCCAAGAAAATGGCAAAATCGTCAAGCTGTTGGTGTATGTTGCGCCGTTGTTTGACGAAGAAGGTAAGACCAGAGGATGTATCGGTGCATTTTTGGATATTACAGTCCGCAAGCAGGCAGAGGAAGTACTCTGGAATCAGCAAAAATGGTTGGAAAATGTGCTCAACTTGATGCCAAGACCACTGCTGTTTATTGAACCAGGAACGGCGCGGGTGACTTTTGCCAATCGAGCCGCTGACATATTAGCTGGAGGTGATTTTCCCAAAGGAGTTGCAGCCGAAGAGTATCACACGGTTTACAACTGCACAGATGCAGATGGCAATCCCATTCCCAATCACCAAACACCAGGGGCGCGGGTTGCCCGTGGAGAACATGTCGATGGGTTCGAGATGGACTGGCACACAAATGGAGGTGTGCGCTCATTGCTGATATTTGCGGATACCTTGCCAGCGATGTATGGTTATCCAGCTACCTGTATCATGGTGTTTCAAGATATTAGCAACCTCAAGCGGGTAGAAAAAGCTCTTTGCCTGGGCTATAAAAGACTCCAGTTACTATTTGATACAGCCAGTGATCTCCTATCGAGCCAGCAACCAATACCACTGATTAACAGTGTTTACCGAAAACTTTCAGAGCAGATTGGTTTGGATGTTTACTTTAACTATTTAGTTGATGAAAGTTCTCAGGTCATGCGGCTAGAGTCTTACAGTGGCATTTCTTCAGAAACGGCAAAAGAAATTGAGTGGCTGGCATTTGGACAAGCGATTTGCGGTACTGTAGCTCAAGAGCGTCATCCAATTTCTGTAGACAATGTGCAGCAATCAACTGACCCAAAAACAGAGTTGATTCGCTTTCTAGGCGTTAAGGCATATTATGCTTACCCGTTGATAGCACAGGGACGGCTTTTGGGGACTCTTAGCTTTGGTAGCCTTACTCGTCTTAGCTTCACCGAGAATCAAAAAGGGATGATGCAAGCCGTATGCGACCAAATAGCGATCGCAATGGAACGTGCTAGCTTAATTGCATCTTTGCAGCAGCAAACTGAACAGTTGCGAGAGGCAAACCGCATGAAAGATGAGTTTCTAGCGATATTGTCTCATGAATTGCGATCGCCCCTCAATGCTATCCTCGGCTGGGCACAACTGTTGCATTCCCGCAAACTTAACGACATCCAAAAAGATAGAGCTGTAGAAACAATTGAGCGCAATGCTAGAGCGCAAACCCAGTTAGTTGAAGACCTGCTAGATATTTCGCGGATGATTAGAGGCAAGTTACGCCTAAATGTCTATACTTGCGATCTAGTTCCAATTATTAAATCAGCAATCGAGACTGTTAGCTTAGCCGCCCAATCGAAGGAAATCGATTTGAGATTTTCCCTCGTTTCTCCAAAGGAAGCACAAAATTCAGATTTAGGGTTTAATAACGAAGATGAAGCTCAACAAGCAAAATTTGAAATTCCTCAACACTCCGAAAAAGACTTTTTTAGAGAGTCTAAGGATCTCAATCCCCAATTCTTAGTTTCTGGTGATGCCGAACGCTTGCAACAGATAATCTGGAATCTGCTATCTAATGCCATTAAATTCACATCCGCAGGCGGACGGGTAGAGGTTGAATTATCAGTAGTCGGTGGTCAGGAAAAACAAACAATTGACATAGACGCACCAGTGGTTTTCCGTAAGGAGGGACAATTGACAACTGACAAATATGCCCAAATTCAGGTGATTGACACAGGCATTGGCATTAGTTCTGATTTTCTCCCTTATGTATTTGATCGCTTTCGCCAAGCTGATAGTTCAAGTACTAGACCCTATGGTGGATTGGGGCTAGGATTAGCGATTGTACGTCACTTAGTAGAACTGCATGGCGGTACTGTTCACGCCAATAGTTTAGGTGAGCAACAAGGAGCGACGTTTACAGTTAAATTGCCACTGTTGAAAAATCAACAAACCTCCGCCGCTCCTCCTCTCCCTCTCTCCCCCTCTCCCCCCGTTCCCCCATCACTCTTTGGCGTCCGGGTGTTGGTTGTAGACGACGAAGCCGATAGCCGTGAATTTATCACCACAGTACTCCAACAGTGCCACGCTGAAGTTCAGGCAGTCGCATCAGTCCAAGAGGCATTAGAGGTACTTCTGGTGTGGAAACCAGATGTTTTAGTCAGTGACATCGGTATGCCCCAGGAAGATGGTTACTCTCTAATCCGCAAACTGCGATCGCAACCTCCAGAACAAGGAGGAAAGATTCCCGCAGCGGCATTAACAGCTTATGCCAGAGTAGAAGATCGGATGCGAGCCATACAAGAAGGTTATCAGCTACATCTGCCTAAACCAATTGAGCCAGCTGAGTTAGCTACAGTAGTCGCCAGCCTTGTTGGACGTACTTAATACTAATTGGGTATTGCTAATTAAACGCATGAATTTTGGTTTAGAGATGCTTCAAACAGTTTGTTACAGTAATCTATTCTTATGAAACCCGCCATATAGCGTTTCCTAGTCGGCTGAAGTACAAATTTATCAGTGTTTATCGGTGTTTATCTGTCTTGAAAAGTTTCCTACGGCGGGAAATCCCGAAGTTCTGATCGCCGGACGCCGGCGCTCAGACTTCTCTCCGCCTACAGAACTTTTCGCTGTCTTAAAAAGTTTTGCGCTCCTGTTACCCGGAGCTTCGCTTACTTTTCGCTGTCTTGAAAAGTTTTGCGCCGGGAAACCCGGACGCGCAAACTTTTCGCTGTGGTTAATTACTTCTTCTATGTACCTGACTCTAGTGATAACCGCCATAACGTATAATTTATAGTGATTTTGATTTGGATATAAATAAGAATTACTATATGAGAATTTATTAGTAGTTATTGTATAAGTTTTTACATCAGGTAAATATGAAATTAAAGCTAATATTTTAGTTAAAAAAATAAACAATTACACTGTTTTTAAGCAATATTTTTTTAGAGGCTGTTTGAAAAGTTGGGGATGTTGTAAAAAAGCTCTCTCAGTATAGGCTGTGAATAGATAATAAACAGCACCGAGAGAGCGACATGAGTAAAGCTTACCCCAGTAACCTAACTCGCGCACAATATGAATTTCTTAGCGACTTGATTCCAGAACCTAAAAAAGGTGGTCGTCATCGGGAAGTCGATATGTGGGAAGTCCTCAACGCCATTTTCTACGTTCTATA